>Burrito_p2__coassemble_725_pt1 | contig 24779 bp, 27 predicted proteins | sample Burrito_p2__metabat2_low_PE_025 | metagenome-assembled genome bin Burrito_p2
TTTTTTTGCACAGAAAAAAGAAGGCAACTAGATTGCCTTCTAAATGGATGTATTAGTCTCTTCCGTTAAATGCGTATTTATATAAGTCGAAGATCAATTCTTTAGTACATGGACGTGGGTTACCACCTGTACATACGTCAGCCATAGCTGAATCTGTTAATGTAGGTAAGTCTTCTTCTTTAACACCGATTTCTTTTAAGCTTTGAGCAATTCCACAATCTTTACTTAATTGAATAACGGCATCAATAGCTGCTTGACGATATTCTTCTTGAGACATTTCATCAACACCTTCAACTCCCATTACACGAGCGATTTCTCTAAATTTTTCACCAGTGTAATCTTTGTTGAATTCCATAACGTATGGAAGTAATGTAGCACAAGCAACACCGTGAGGGATTCCGTAGAATGCGCTTAATGGGTGAGCCATACCGTGGTCAACACCTAAACCAACGTTAGAGAATGCCATACCTGTCATATATTGTCCTAAAGCCATGTCTTCACGTCCTTTTGGATCGTTAGCACATGCAGCACGTAAGCTTCTTGAAATGATTTCGATAGCTTTTAAGTTTAATGTATCAGCAAGTTCCCAAGCAGCTAAAGTTGTATATCCTTCAATAGCGTGAGTTAATGCGTCAAGACCAGTACTTGCTGTTAAGCCCTTTGGCATACTTGACATCATTTCTGGATCGATAATCGCAACAACTGGAATATCGTGAGCATCTACACAAACGAATTTTCTTTTCTTTTCAGTATCTGTAATTACATAATTGATTGTAGTTTCTGCTGCAGTACCTGCTGTAGTCGCAATAGCGATAACTGGGACAGATTTGTTTTTAGTTGGAGCAACACCTTCCAAGCTAACAACATCTTCAAATTCTGGGTTTGCCAAGATGATTCCAATACCTTTACAAGTATCTTGTGGGCTTCCACCACCAATAGCGATTAAATAGTCTGCACCAGCATCTTTAGCTGCTTGTACACCATTTTTAACTTGTTCAACAGTTGGGTTTGCCTTAACCTCATCATAGATTTCGTAAGGAAGACCAGCTTCATCTAATAAGTCTGTGACTTTAGTAGCTACACCAAATTTGATCAAGTCTTTGTCTGTAACAACTAAACCTTTCTTTAATCCACGTGCTTTAACTTCTGTAACCACTTCTTTGATGGCTCCAGCACCATGATAACTTGTTTCATTTAAAATAAAACGATTTGCCATAAGTATTATTTCCTCCTTATATACTTGTTAATTTCATTTTACGAACTAAACCGCTTACATACAAGTTACAGATTGATAATAATGTCACATATAAGTGTTTTAGTGCATATTGTCCAATATTTGTGCTAAAATTTTAAGAAAGTTTTGGAGGGATTTTTGTGGAAAATTTATTATTTAGCCTAAATGCAACGATTCCCATCTTTCTATTGATGGTTGTCGGTTATTTCTTAAATAAAATCAATGTGTTGGATGACATACTGGCATCGAAATTAAATTCATTTGTCTTTAAAGTATCATTGCCACTATTGTTGTTTGTCGATGTGTCTAAATCTAATTTTAAAGATCTTTGGGATACAAAGTTTGTCGTATTTTGTGTTGTATCTACTCTAATTAGTATTCTATTATCTATATTATTTTCATTGCGATTAAAAGATAAAGCGCTTCAAGGTGAATTTATTCAAGCTTGTTACAGAAGCAGTGCTGCCTTATTAGGACTTGCATTAACATCAAATATTTATCCAGATGTAGGTGTTGCCCCATTGATGTTGATGAGTGTTGTATTTGTTTATAACGTAGTATCTGTTGTGATTCTATCTTTCTTTAAGGCTGAACAATCGAAGGTTGATTATAAGAAAACATTCATTGGAATTTTAAAGAATCCACTAATTCTAGGTATTGTGATAGGTGTACTTGTTAGTATATTACCGTTTAAACTGCCACAAGTCATCAATAAAACAATTTCTATGATTGCAAGTACGGCAACACCACTAGGTTTAATGGCGATGGGAGCTACTTTTGATTTTGATCAGGCGAAAGGAGAATTGAAACCATCTTTATTTTGTACATTTATGAAATTAATTGGTTTTTGTACGATCTTCTTACCAATTGCAGCTTTATTAGGATTCAGAAATCAAGCCTTAGTTGCGATTTTGATTATGTGTGGTTCAAGTACAACCGTATCTGGTTTTGTGATGGCTAAAAGTATGGGACATAAAGGTGTTTTAACATCAAGTGTTGTGATGCTGACAACATTGCTTAGTGCTTTCAGTATTACATTCTGGTTAACGATATTAAAATCGTTTGGATTGATTTAGTTGACCTAAAGTTCACTTTAGGGTGTAGAATAGTATAAAGATTTTAGGGAGGGAAAGAATGGAATTGTTTTTAGAATCATTCCCAAAGATATTTATTTCGGGAATTGTAATGACATTACCTTTGGCAGTCATTTCTTTTGTTCTAGCTATGATATTGGCCATTTTTTGTGCCTTGATACAATATGCGAAAGTTCCGGTTATGAAGTATGTTGTTCAATTCTATATTTGGATATTTAGAGGAACACCTATGCTTGTACAATTATTTATTATGTATTTTGGAATGCAATCGATTGGCGTGAGAATATCGGCTATTACGGCAGCGATTATTGTATTTTCATTAAATACAGGCGCTTATTGTGCAGAAACCATTCGCGGATCGATTGAAAGTGTACCACAAGGACAAATGGAAGCCGGACTATGTGTAGGAATGAGCTATATGCAGATTATGATGCATATTATTTTACCGCAAGCTTTTCGAAGTGCATTTCCATCATTGTTTAATAACTTGATTTCACTTGTAAAAGATACGTCTTTAGCTGCGAATATTACAGTTACAGAAATGTTTATGCAGACCGAAAGGATTGCAGGAAGAACTTATCAGTTTATGCAGTTATACATAGAAGTGGCTTTAGTTTATTTGATTTTCTGTACAGTTTTAACTTGGCTGCAAGCTTGGGGTGAAAAGAAGCTGAATTATTATCAGGCAGGGAGATAGAGTATGGCTTTATTAGAAATTAAAGATATTCATAAATCATTTGGGAATTTAAATGTTTTGAATGGAATAGATCTTACGGTCAATAAAGGAGATGTCATTGCGATATTAGGTCCTTCAGGATCGGGTAAGACAACTTTGCTTCGCTGCATTAATTATTTAGAGACAGCTGATGCAGGGACTATGATTTTTAATGGAAAATCTTATGATTTATCGAATACATCAAAGAAGGATGTTGCCCAGCTTAGAAAGTATACGGGATTTGTATTTCAAAATTACAATTTATTTGCGAATAAGACAGCCCTACAAAATGTAACATTAGGTCTTACTGTAGCGCGAAATGTTTCTAAAGAAGAGGCCAATGTGATTGGTATGCAGATGCTTGAAAAAGTAGGAATGAAAGATCTTGCGACTCATTATCCTTCACAATTATCGGGTGGACAACAACAGCGTGTTGCAATCGCAAGAGCTTTGGCAACAAATCCAGACATTATTTATTTTGATGAACCGACTTCAGCTCTTGATCCAGAGTTGATTCAAGAAGTTTTAAGTGTTATGAAAACACTGGCTAATGAAGGAATGACTATGGTTGTGGTCACGCATGAGATGGCTTTCGCGAAGAATGTTTCTAGTCATGTGATTTTAATGGAAAAAGGAAAAATTGTTGAAGAGGGCAGTTCAAAGAATTTCTTTGAAAATCCGAAACAAGAACGAACAAAAGATTTTTTAAGGAAAGAGGAAATGTAAGATGAAAAAATTATTAGCAAGTTTATTAAGTACGGCTATGGTTTTTACTTTAGCAGGATGTGGATCAAGTAAGGATCATTTAGCTACGATTCAAGATAAAGGTGAAATCACAATTGGTTTAGAAGGAGATTGGCAACCATTCTCTTATCATAATAAGGATGATAAATTGATGGGTGTTGATGTGGAAGTCGCTAAGAATATTGCCAAGAAATTAGGTGTAAAAGCCAATATTGTGGAAGGCAAATGGGATGGATTATTAACTGGATTATCAACGGGTACGTATGATTTAGTTATTAATGGTGTCGATATCACAAAGGAAAGAGAAAATAAATTTGATTTTTCTACACCTTATGCGTATGATCATACAGTCTTAGTTGTTCGTAATGATAATACGACAATTACTTCGTTTGATGATTTAAAAGGAAAGACAACTGCCAATTCGATTGGATCTACCTATATGGAATTGGGTGAAGACTATGGGGCAACTGTAAAAGGTGTTGATGATTTAACGAAATGTATGGATCTTGTAAAAAGTGGTGGTGTGGATGCGACAATCAATGCGGCTACTTCAATCAATGATTATCTTCAGACGACAAAGGATAGTTCATTTAAAATTGTTGATCAATCTAAAGAATCTACCCCCTATGCCATCCCAATGGTAAAAGGGGATGATAATGCCTCTTTAAAGAAAGCTGTAAATAAGGCTTTAAAAGAACTAAAAGAAGATGGAACTTTATCTAAGATTTCTATCAAGTATTTTGGTGAAGATCTAACGAAAGAATAAGCGGCTAAGCCGTGGGCCGATAAGACAGTAATCTGAGAAAACTACAAAATCGGCATCTGCCAAGCAGGATTGGACAACAAAACAGGCGGCACTCAACGTCGGTTGGGTGCTGACTGTTTTTGTACATCTAAGGGTTGAGAATTACCTTTTTTTTGCGCTGAAAAGCAAGGATAGCGAAAAGGGTGAAACAGCGAATCACTGCATAGCGGATACCGTTCGCTGGGAAGTGCGTATATTTGCAGTCAAGCCAAATACCCCTCAATACCGTAAAGTTGATAGATAGGTATTTCGATGCAGAGTATGATTGACACTGTTAGAATCGAAAAACCAGATTTTAGCACAAAATAATATTGCTGAATGGCGATAACTTCCGTCGCACCTATTGAAAATAGAATGATTGCTGTGTTATACCGTGTGTACCCACAAACGAGTGGGCACGTTCTACGATCTGATCTACAATGACCTGCTGACGTATGCCGACCTCGTTTTGAATGGTAACCCAGAGGCGTATCTCAAATCTGTTACTGAGTACAAGCCTTCGGACTAAAGCTCGGTATACCAAACACCGAATTAAGAATGGACTTTGAGAGAAAGTGAGGTATAACAATATGAAACAGATTGTTACTATTCAGCACACGCAATCAATTCACCACACAAATGGTATGGTGGGTTCTTGGACAGATTGGGATCTTTCTGAATTAGGCATTGAACAGGCTGAAAGAATAGGGCAGAAGTTAGCAAAGCAGTTATCCGGTCACAAAATTGTTATGTATGCTTCCGATCTTCTGCGAGCAAAGCACACCGCTGAAATTGTCGCAAAGCATATGGGAATCACACCTAACATTAGAACGGAACTTCGAGAGCGCAATTTAGGTAAATGCGTTGGCAAATCTGTTCAGTGGCTTCGTGAGAACATTGAGGTTCAAGAGAAAACCATTGATGACAGGATGTTTTCTGATGCTGAGAGTAGACGAGACGAATGGAATCGCTTAAAACCTCTTTTTGACGAGATAATGGCAAGTAATGATGAATGTATCATTGTAGTATCACATGGCGATTTGCTGAGCGTTTGGAATACGATGTTCCTCGGAATGGATGTGGAAACGCTGAATCAGTTTGAACTTTTTGGTATGGCAGGCGGCGTTTCTTTCATGCTTCAAAACGATGAGGGTAAGCGATTTATCAATAAAATGAGCGATTTGTCTTACATGGCAAATCAATTTATATGAGAAAAGCATGAGGTATAAATAAAATGGACTTTGAACAACTTGCAAAAATAGAAAATTTGAGTGAACGTGTAAACAGAACTTACGATATATTCAACGAGGATGCAAGGCTCAATCATTCCAAAGCCGCACGAGTTGAATTTTTGACTACCGTTCACTACATAGAAAAATATTTGAAAGATGGCGACAAGATACTCGACATTGGAGCAGGTGCAGGTGAATACAGCCTCTACTTTGCTCGTAAGGGTTATGAAGTCTCGGCTCTTGAACTTGCCGATGCCAATATTGCCGCATTCAAAAAGAAACTGACACCCGAAGATAAAATCGATCTTGTTCAAGGCAATGCCCTTGACCTCTCTCGATATGCAGATAAGTCATTTGATATTGTCCTTCTGTTCGGCCCGCTTTATCATTTGAAAAATGATGCGGACAAACAGAAATGTATCAGCGAAGCAAAGCGTGTCTGCAAGGACGGCGGCAAGATCTTCTTCGCTTTTATTTCCAACGATTTTGTTTTCCTTACCGAGTTCGGATACGATGTGAATTATTTCAGAAACGGTGATTACGATAAGGAAACATTCAAGCTCAACGACTTTCCGTTTGTGTTCCATACAGTTGATGCTGCGAGAAAACTTCTTGCAGATGGCGGTATAAACATCTTACACGAGGTTGCATCCGATGGAGCAAGCGAGCTTTTGGCGGCAAGGATCAACGAAATGAGCGACGAGGACTATACGCAGTATCTTCGCTATCACTTCTACATCTGTGAAAAGCCGGAACTGCTTGGTATGACTAATCACTTGCTGTTCATGGGAGAAAAGAAATGACCAAAATCCAATATGAAAACTTAACCATCCGTCAAGCCGAGGTTGCGGATGCAAAGTAGCTTGCCGCTTGGTGGAATGATGGTGCTGTGATGGCACATGCGGCTTTCCTAACGGCTTGGGAATAACCGAGAAAGAAATTGTTGAACGATTTGGCAACGGTTGCATGGTCATTGAGGAAAGCGACCGTCTAATCGGTGAGTGCAATTACCGTAACACAGTGGACGGTGTTGCAGAAATCGGCATTAAGATCTGCGAAACCGATTGTCACAACCGTGGTTTCGGAAGAAAGGTTTTGAGTATGCTGATCGGTTGGCTATTCAGAAATGGCTATTCCAAAATCGTCCTCGATACCAACGTAACAAACACAAGAGCGCAGCACCTTTACGAATCACTTGGTTTCCGTAAGGCGAGAACCAATATTGATTCTTGGAAAGATCAGCTTGGTCAGCTTCAATCATCGGTCGATTATGAGTTGGTTGAAAAGGATTGTGTCAGTTATGAGTGAGGGAAACACCTATGCCAGATAACAGAAATCGCAAACGACCGATACAGGTAAAGTTCTTTGTAGATGAAAAAGATCAAGTTCTGATAAAAAAGAAAATGTGAGTACCCATATGACGTCCTCAATTAATAATTTAGTGTTAAGAACGTTAATAAACGGCTAGTAAATCAGGTAAATGTACTATAGCTAGACAGCAGGAAAATGTCTAGGGGTTATTAGATGGGTACTCACAAAAGAAAATGGGCATGCTGGCATTGAAAACATGAGTGCCTATATCCGCAAAATGGTAATCGACGGATATGTTGTGAAATTGGATATGCCCGAACTCCGTGAACTGACACTCAGAATGAAAAGCATCTCCAACAGCGAAAACCAAATTGCCAAGCTTATCAATTCCACCGGTAATATTTACGAAACAGATATTGAGGAAATCAGAAAGAATCAGGAAGAAATCTATGAGGTAATCCGAAAAATCCTTACTTCACTTTCCAAGATAGCGTGATATTCAGCTCCGCATGAGCGTAGCCGATTTTGAAAAATCGTTAAAGGGTTTGGGATGTTTCCCAACAAGTTTTTGCAAAAGGCAGCAATGCTGAAATTTGCATAAAGCACGATGTGTGTCCACACGTGCACTGTTAGCTATTCTCCGTTTCCCATGTTAGTAAGCGCCATTTCTCAAATGGAAGTCGGCGGCAACCGCCGCCTTGTCTGCCAAAAAGCGAAATGGACGGACGAAGTCAATGGCGGCGTAGCCGTTCATCTTGACCATTGACGGGTTCGTCCATTTTGCTACTCCGACTGAATTTTTACATAAAATGAACTGAAGTGAAGGAGGCTTGACGAAGTGAATCCGAAAGAAAATGACAATGAGATCATCGAACTGACCGAAGAGGAACTGGACGAGATTTTTGCCGATGATGATTTTGATAACGGCGAGGAGGACGTTGTAATCCTCTCGTTTTATTTCTCCTATCCTGACCCGTATGCCAAGGGCAAGCCACGCTCTGACGATGCCCTCAGAGAGATTGTCAAGGCGGTCTATGTAGATGCACCTGACAAATCTAGCGGCAAACGTAGGCAGAAGGTACATATCGAGTACGATCTTGTGGGCTACATTCCCGTGGATGAGCTGCTAAAAGCGGAACAGGCATGACCGAAATCATGCCAGCCCCAAGAAATTTGAATTTTACTGTCTTACCAGCAGAGAGCCTATGCTGTTTTTCTTTTCACTTGATTTATAAAAACAATTTATAACTAGATATAAATAAATAGAATTTGAATATAGCACTTGTTCTTTGTACAATAGACTCAACTTTTAGGAGGAACTATTTTATGTCAGAATTAAAGAATCAAATTTCTCAATTTATAGATACAAACGCAAAAGTATATCAAGATATTTCTTTGGCTATTCATGCCAAGCCAGAAGTTAGTGACTTTGAATATTTTGCTTCTCAAACCTTGAGTGAACAATTAAAAAAAGAAGGCTTTGAGATTGAATTACCAGCGGCAGGCCATCGTACAGGCTTTGCGGCAACCTACAAAAGTAATAAACCAGGTCCTACGGTTGTTTTTCTAGCAGAATATGATGCTCTTGCAGGTTTAGGCCATGGATGTGGACATAATGTGTTTGGTGCTACTTCTTCTCTTGCTGGTGCTGCTTTAAAAAGTGTCGTGGATCAAATTGGTGGAGAAGTACGTGTATATGGTACGCCTGGAGAAGAGGGTGGACAAAATGGAAGTGCCAAAGGTTCTTTTGTGAAGAAGGGATATTTAAAAGATGTGGATTTTGCCTTATGCGTGCATCCAGGCTCAGGTCCAGAAGATGGATTAAGTACGCGTAATTATGCATGTGCACCTGTAGATATTGAATTTTGGGGAAAACCGGCGCATGCAGCAGGATGTCCTCAAGATGGAATCAATGCGTTGGATGCGCAGATCTTAACTTATGCAGCCATTGGTGTTTTACGACAACAACTAACAGATCGCATTCGTATTCATGGTGTGATTGTTGATGGGGGAATAGCTCCCAATGTCATTCCAGAATACACAAAGGCCAAATATTATATTCGAGCTGCCGATATTGATACGTTGCATGAGTTATATGAAAAAGTAGAGAATATTGTGAAGGGTTCCGCTTTACAGACGGGTTGTACATCGAGTATGAAGTTGTATCAAAATCTTGTAGAAAATATGGTTTTAACACCTTCTTTAGATGCAATCTATGAAAAATATATTACAGAACTTGGCAATACTGTAAAACATGTAGAAGATGTGGTCATGCCTGGAAGTAGTGATGTGGGTAACATTAGTCAGGTTGTACCTACGATTCAGCCACATATTAGTATTACAGATGTACAGATTGCAGGGCATAGTCAAGATATGGTCAATGCTTCATGTAGTCAAAAGGCAATGGATGCGATTGTCAAAGGTGCAAAAGCATTGGCTTTTACGGCACTCGAATTATTTGAAAATCCAGAAGAACTTGCGAAAGTGAAAGAGGATCATACTTGGCATGTAGAACATCAAAAAGAGAATTAATTATTTTACGCTTAAAGGGCTTTTCAAGCTCTTTTATTTTATGGAATCTTGAAAATCAACAAATATTCATTAAAATTATATAAATAAAGGAGACTGAAAATGACGCTTCAACAATTACTTTATGTATTAACGGTGTCAGATGAGAAATCTATGAATAAGGCGGCTGAAAAGCTTTTTGTGTCTCAGCCTACTTTAACGTCTGCCATTCAATCACTTGAAAAAGAACTGGATATTCAAATCTTTAATCGTACAAGTCATGGAGTCACTGTGACGCAACAAGGACAAGAGTTTTTAACATACGCAAGACAGTTGTACCAACAATATGAATTGTTAAAAAATCGCTATGAAGATGTAAGCTTACGAAGAAATAAGTTTCGTGTTTCGTGCCAGCACTATTCATTTGCGACCAAAGCATTTGTGGATACAGTGAAGAAGTATGGGACTTCCAAATATGATTTTGCGATCAGTGAAACTAAGACGATGCATGTTATTGAGGATGTAGGTAATTCTTTAAGTGAGATAGGAATCTTATATTTATCCAACTATAATCGTCGTTTTATGATGAAACAATTTGATGAGTGGAATTTAGAATTTCATAAATTAGCGGATTGCGATGCCTTTGTGTATTTGTATAAGGGGCATCCTCTTGCTAATAAAAAATCAATTACGTATGAAGAATTATTGCCATATCCAAATATGACTTTTGATCAAGGGGATAATCCTTCGATGTATACGGCAGAGGAGATATTGGTTGAAAATGAATTTCCAAGAAAGATTCAAGTGAATGATCGTGCTACGATGCTGAATTTAATGAGAGGACTGAATGGATATACTTTATGTTCTGGAATTATTAGTCGTGATTTGAATGGGGATGACTATGTAGTTGTGCCTTATGAAGCGAATGTAGAGAATCCCAATTCTATGATGGAAATTGGGTATATCACAAGGAAAAATACAGTGTTGAGTGAGATTGGTAGTACGTATATTCAAACGATGAAGGATTATTTTAGTAATAAATAAAATTTATTACTGCTTCAAAAATTTAACAATTAGACAATAGCTAAACCTTCTTGTAGAATACAAACATGCAAGGAGGAAACGAAAATGAAAACAATGATGATGTCAATGATGCAAATGTATATGTTAAAAAATGTGACCCGGTTTTCAATTCGTTTGTCGCTTATTTAAGTGTGTGATTGCCGGGGAAATACCTCGGCTTTTTTTGTTAGATTGGAGTGTTATAAATGATTAATATAGAGCATTTAGATAAAACCTATCATTTAAAGAATGCAGACGTACATGCCGTAGATGATGTTTCACTACATATTGAAAGTGGGCAAATCTATGGGGTGATTGGATATTCTGGTGCTGGTAAAAGTACTTTGGTTCGATGCTTGAACTTTTTAGAGATTCCAGATTCTGGAAGTATTGAAATTGAAGGATTTGGAAAAGTAAGTGCAAATCAAGGAAGTTTAGATATAAGTCAAAAGAAATTAAGAGAGTTAAGACGATCCATAGGAATGATCTTTCAACATTTTAACTTATTAGATCGAAGCACTGTATTTGATAATGTGGCGTACCCATTAAAATATACGGGGTTATCAAAGAAAGAAATTGAGACTCGTGTGGATGAATTATTAGATCTTGTGGATTTGGCAGATAAAAAATACGTGTATCCATCACAATTATCTGGTGGACAAAAACAGCGTGTAGCCATCGCAAGAGCCTTATCAAACAATCCTAAGGTGTTACTTTCTGATGAAGCAACTTCTGCTTTAGATCCAGATGCGACAGAATCCATTCTAAAGTTATTGAGGGATTTAAATAAAAGATTAGGAATAACAATTATCTTGATCACACATGAAATGAGTGTGATTAAATCTATCGCAAATCGTGTGGCAGTTATGGAGAATGGTAAGGTTGTTGAAGAAGGAGATGTATATGATATCTTCGCCAATCCTAAAGAAGAGATTACCAAAAAATTTATCAACTCGTCTTCTGCATTATCGAATATTACGAAGTTGATTGAGAATAAGACAATTATTCCTGCAGATAGTAAATTAGTTAAACTTACATTCACTAGAGATAGTGTTGGTAATGCAACCATTTCAAAAATATCTCGTGAATATAATGTGGATGTAAATATCATGTTGGCTAACGTGGATGTCGTTAATGCGGATGCTTTGGGTGGCATTATTGCTTCAATTGAAGGGACTAAAGAAAATGTACAGCGTGCCATAGATTTTCTACATGAATCTAATGTAAAAGTGGAGGTGATTCATCATGCCTAAATTTATAGCAGATTTTTTTCCAAACGTTACCAATTACTGGGATATATTTTTAACAGCATTGACTGCAACGTATCAAATGTTTTTCATCGCAGGCTTGATTACATTACTAATTGGAGGTGCTTTTGGAATTTCATTGATTGTAACAAAGACAGATGGTATTAAGCCAAATCGGATTATTCATTTTATTCTAGAAGTTATCACGAATGTGTTTAGAGCCGTACCATTTATCATCCTGTTGATTTTCTTGATTCCGTTAACACGAAGTATTGCGGGTACTTCGATTGGAGTCAAAGGGGCTGTTGTTCCATTAGTCTTTGGAGCGGTTCCATTCTACACAAGACAAGTCGAAACGGCATTAGCGGATGTAAATCCAGGAAAAATAGAGGCCGCTAGAAGCATGGGAAGCTCAACACTAGGAATTATCTTTCGTGTTTATCTGCATGAGGCGTTACCGGATTTGATTCGTGTAACAACCATTACGGCTATTTCATTGATTGGATTAACAACTTCTGCAGGTGCAGTTGGTGCTGGTGGAATTGGTTCGTTCGCAATTAATTATGGACAAAACTTACATTATCAAGATGTTGTGAATTTATGTGTAATCTTATTATTGATCATTGTTTCGTTGATTCAATTATTGGGAAATACATTGTCAAAAGCAACAACGAATAAAGAATTGTTTCATAAATAAAAGAGGGAGAAAAGGATTATGAAGACAAATAAATTATTTAAAACATTTTTAACAGTAGGCTTAGTAGCTACAACATTACTTACAGGATGTTCATCAAAGTCATCAAGTGAACCTGTAAAAATTGGTATTCCAAGCGATGCCACAAATGGTGGAAGAGGGTTATTGCTTCTAGAAAAAGCTGGCTTGATTGAAGTGGATGACAAGGCTGGTTGGACTCCAGAATTGAAGGATGTTACGAAGTATAAATACAATATTGAAATTGTTCCTACACAAGCCAATACATTAGTTTCGACTTTGGATGATTTTGGAGCAGCCACAATCAATGGAACATATGCGGTTCCAGCTGGATTAAAACCTAAAAAGGATGGTTTAATTACGGAAGTACAAGAAGTAGGAAGTGATAATCCATTTATTAATGTGATCGTTGCACGTACGGCTGATAAAGATAATGAAGATTATCAAAAGGTAGTAAAGACATACCAAAGTCAATTGGTGGCTGAATATATTTTAGAAAAGAATAGTGGCGCTACGGTTCCTGCATTTGAATATGATGAAGATTATACAGTCGATAAAAACTTTGTGAGTGATATTGAAGGATATCAATCTAGTTCAGATGGAAAGAAAGTTATTAAGATTGGTACTTGTGGTTCTGCCGATACATTTAGAGCGGTACAAAAAGTATTAGATGATGAAAATTCTGGAATCTATTTAGATGTAGTTGTATTTGATGCATATAACTTACCAAATGAAGCTTTAAATAATGGCGAAATTGATTTGAACTCATTTCAACACAAAGCGTATTTAGAAAATGAATGTAAAGCACAAGGATATGATTTAACAGCGATTGGTGATACTAGTTCTGCTCCATTAACTTTATATTCAAAGAAAGTTGATTCTTTGAAAGCATTAAAAGAATTAGCTGGTAAAAAAGAAGACTAAATGAAAAAAGCCGATTTATTTCGGCTTTTTACTTCATATATTGTTTAATATCTTCCTTTAGCTCATCACTAAACTCATCTAGATCATCCATGGTGATTGCTTCATCGCGCAATAATCCTAACAAAATGATAAACATATTTGAACGAGAAACATCTCTTGCCAAAACACCAGGACTTTTATAATCCTCATAAATTTTCTTTCGTAGAGCCCAGTATTTATCAGAAGATAATGCATCTGAATTTAAAATGGATTTGTATTCCTCAACGAGCTTATCCATATAGGCTTCTTGCCATCTACCTAGTTTCTTTCTAAATAATTTCCAATCTTTTTCCATGTTGACCTCCCTATTGAAATAAAGTTTGAATGATTTGATCAATACTCATAGAGTGCAATTGATCTGTATCTTTTAATGTTTTTGAATTCCAGTGAAATAAAGATACATTACTTGGTTCAGTAAAACTAGAATCGACAGTGCAATTTGGATAACGACTGTACCAGTCTGGATAATACGTTTCCATGATTTTTTGTGCATATCCGACAGCTTGTGAATTTGAATTTCCATTTTGGTCATATGTACCTGAAATTTTAACACCTGGAGGACTAGAGTGAGCAATCAATAAACTGCCATCCTCACATACACAAAGTACAATATAAACATGAGCATTCGCCATAGAGACAATATCACCTGGTTTTGCGTTTTGAATTGAATCTTTGTAGCTTCCTAACTTCATGTTCGCATATGTTTTTGTCATTTCTTCAGCCTTTAATACATAGCCATTGCCATGATTGGATTTGGTTTCTAGAGTATTGTAGATAGTCCAACCGATATAGCCTGAACAATCAAGACCTTTATGGATTTCATACATATAGTTTTCATAATTATATGTACTATCTTGTGTATCATAGAAGGATTTCCATTCCTTAGATAAGCCCAAAGTTAACGCTTCAGTTCCGGAACCTGTTTGCGCTTCGTTCCAGCCTCCACCATAAATATAGAGTGTTTGACCAACGGGTTTTAACGCGTTCTTTAAAAAATCAGTTGTAGTATGAATGGGTTTTGATTGAACTTTTGTTTCTTCTGTTTTATGACATGAAGATATCCCAAAGATGATTACACACAGTATTAAGATAGGCAATAAAATACGGTCATAGCGAATTTTTCTTTTTTTCATTATTTCTTGACCTCTTCTATCAATTCATCAATATAAGAATCATCAATGTCAAAGCCTAAATAACATAGACCGCGATAGATGAAGTTCATATCATTTAAATGAAGGATTTGATTCATCAATTCCTTTTTCTTGTCATCAATCAAAGACATGTCATAATCACTTGTATTGCCACAAGGATGCGTACACGTTTTACATCCTGGTGATATCTTGTCTTTTTCTTTGTGTACTAAATCAATTAGATCTTGTGTTACCGTATGATTTTTTAAATGTTGAAGACAATCTAAAATAATTGTGTCTGTGTTTTCTGTTTTTGGATTTGAATCCACGGTTTTAGAAAGACCAATTAAAGCAGACCATAATTTAGTTTCCATCAGATTTTACCTCCACATTAAAATAAGTATCTGGATAGGGTTCATCCTTTAAAGTATAGTGCCACCACTCGGATTCTAAAGGGATAAATCCATTGTCTAACATTAAATTTCTAAGTGTCTTGCGATTGTTTATTTGATGATTCGTTAATCCTTTTGTGTATAATGGACTAGAAATATCGCCAAAGTAATCAAAGTAAGATCCCATATCTAATTCTTTTCCTGTTTTTTCATCAACTAAAGTTAAATCGACAGTGCTACCTCTGGTGTGCGCTGATTTTTCAATAATAAAGTCATTCTCAAAAAGATAGCTTTTGGAATATTTTGGATAGAAAATGGATTTCATTTTATCATCCTCTGTATCTTTCCAAGTCATGAAATGATCAAGGGCACTTTGCGGTCGATAGGCATCCCATATCTTTAATCGATATCCCATTTGTCTTGCCTTTGAATTGATTACTTTTAATTGCTTCACCAATTCTTTTGTTCCTAACGCTACCGGATCTATATAGCCATCAATGATTTCACCAATGAAATTGTAAGTTGTGCAATAGCGAATATCTAAAAGAATATCGGGTATTTCTTTTTGTATATTTAATAATTTCATGTATATATTCTAATATATTTGTTTATGTTAATCCACTTATGTTTTGTGTATAATACTTGTTAGAAATGAGGTAATAAACATGAAATTTAGTGATATTGATTTTTCTGCCATTTCAAGAATGATGGACAATATGAGCGATGAAGAAAAGAATAAGTTAAATGACATGGCTCAAAATATGATGAATAATATGAAACAAAACGAAGAGCCTGAAGAAGAAACTGACTTTTACGAAGCTTTAAATATAAATGAAGAAGATTATGCAGATTTTCCGGGAAGTGTCTTAGATCAAATCGAAGCAGGAAGTGATTTGGAAGTCTATTATGAAGATGTAAAGGATGCAGATTTTAGTGCGAGTGCCTTATTTTATGCGAAAGCTACTTTGAACATGTTACGAAAATATATCTATCCTATCTTTAAGAATTTCTTTGATGGATTTAATAATCCTTCAACGACAACCATCTATTCTTATTTATATCCTTTAATGAACCAGGATAACATTCATAAGTTGTTTGATGAAGAGTTTGGTACGCCAGAAGGATGGATGGAACTTAAAAATGCTCTTCAACAAATCTATATTATTTTAAATCGTGCAGAGTATGATTTTGTGAGTCATGAAGATTTACAATTATTAAAAGATATCTTGTTTAATCAAGAAGTATTATTGAAAATTAAGAATCTATGAAAAAGCTAAAAATCAATACGAGTCTTGAACAAATGGATGAATGGACATATGAATCGTATGTGAGTGATTATATATTTGAGAATGTTTGTATTGAAGAAAACTTAGATAATATCACGATGGATGGGTGTAAATTTAGCAAGTGTCAATTTAAAGATTGTAGCTTTAGCTTTATTGAATATATGGATATTATTTTTGATCATTGTGAATTTGAAAATGTACACTTGAATCAATGTAGTTTAAGTCGTGTTCATTTCATTTCTTGTCGAATCAGTGGAATGGAACTTTCACAAAGCTTAGTGCAAGATACATTATTTCAATTATGCAAAGGACATTATTGTGACTTTGGTGGCAGTACATTTAAAGATTGTATGTTTGACATCAATGATTTAACGGGTTCTGGATTTGTTCAATGTGATTTTAAAAAGACTTCATTTGATAAATGTATATTAAATTCAACGGAATGGTTTAACACAAAATTAAAAGAGCTTGATTTCTCAAGCTGTGAAATTGAAAATATTGCGTTGTCGAGTGATAAATTAACAGGTGTTGTCGTGAATTCATCCCAGGCACTTGAATTTGTGAGACTTTTAGGTATTGTAGTTAAAGATTGACATATTGTTTTAATCTTTCGGGCATGGATTCAATCAACATATTGACTAGCGTTTCTATATCTAGATACATATTTTTTTCGACCCAGGACTTAGTCATTTCAATAGATCCATGACAATACATTTGAAGTAGAAAGTCTAGTTGTGGATCAATTGTTGTTTTTGTTTCGATTTTCTTTTTGTAGAAATCATAGATACAGCGATAATCATAGTTTGTCAAAGAATTGTAGTCATCTTCTTTAAAGGCTTCTTTAAAAAATGTGTTTTGGCTTTGAATAAAAGTGAATTTCTTAATTAAAGCTTCTTTTAAAGTGGTTTGATCAGCCATTTCTTTAAAAGAGTCTAGGCATAGCTTTTCAAAATACCAGTTTACTAGATCTTCTTTATCTTCAAAATTACGATAAAAAGTCTGTCGTGTTAAATTGGATTCCTTTGTGATTTGAGTGACTGTAATCTTGTTTAAGGGTTGTGTTTTTAATAAGTTTAATAGCGCATTTGCGATTGTTAGTTTTGTATCGTTCATATAACTATTATATGTCATGACAATTGACTTTAAAAGAGGACTAGCTTAAAATTAAATAAAAGAATTAGAGGAGTAAAGAATATGCAGTTAGGCGAATCGATGGAAGATTATTTAGAAGCCATATTAGTTTTATCAAAATGTTTAGATCATGTTCGTAGTGTTGATGTCGCAAGTTATTTGGGTTTTTCTAAGCCTAGCGTCTCACATGCCGTAAAATTATTGTCTGAGCAAGGGTTAATTGTTTTAGATGTTAGTAAATTTTTAACTTTAAGTGAAGAAGGAAAGAAAATCGCAGAAGAAACATATGCGCGTCATACTTTCTTTTCAGATATGCTACAAAATATAGGTGTACCTAAAAATATTGCGATAGAAGATGCTTGTCGTATTGAACATGTGATTTCGCAAGAAACTTTTGAGGCAATTAAAAAGTATTATCAAAATAATAAAAACTAGCTATAGATTGTATCTGTAGCTTTTATTTTGAAAGGAGTAAGGAAAATGAGACCAGAAATATTAGCGCCCGTAGGAAGTGTGGAAGCATTAAATGCAGCATTAGCAGCAGGATGTGATGCTGTTTATTTTGGCTTGCCTAGTTTTGGGGCCAGGGCATTCGCAAATAATTTTGACTTAGAAACTACAAAAGAAGTTATTGAAAGATGTCATTTGTGTGGTGTAAAAGTATATATTACGATGAATACAATATTATATGAGGATGAAATAGAGGATGCCTACAATATGGCAAAGATGGTTCATTCTTTTGGTGTAGATGCTTTGATCATTCAAGATTTAGGTTTTATTCATCTTTTGCATCATAGACTACCCAATTTGGTGCTACATGCTTCTACACAGCTTTCAGTTTCTAATCCTTATCAAATTGAACAACTAAAAAAATTAGGTGTTCAACGTGTTGTTTTAGCTAGAGAATGTACAAAAGAAGAAATTCAAGCATGTGTAGATACAGGTATTGAAGTGGAGGTTTTTGTGCATGGAGCTTTATGCATTTGTTATTCGGGACAATGTTATTTTTCAAGTATACATTATGGACGAAGTGGAAATCGTGGAATGTGTGCACAGCCATGTCGAATGAAATACACCCTTTATGAAGATGGAAATAAAGTGGATACGCATGGAGAATATGTATTAAGTCCAAAAGATCTATCTTTGATTGATGAAGTGAATACATTAGCGGATATGGGGGTTTGTTCATTAAAAATTGAAGGGCGAATGAAGAGTGCTCCATATGTTTATGAGAGTGTTTTACAAGTCAAAAAGGTATTAGAGAATATGGAACGAAATGTTGAGGACAAACAAAACTTACGTGTTACATTCAATCGAAAATATACTGTAGGGCATATGTATAGGGCCAGTGGCAAAGAATTAATGAATAGTAAAACTTGTAATCATCAGGGAATTGAAATTGGCAAGGTTGTAAAGGTAAATAAAAATAAGATTTGTATTCAATTAAGTCAAGATCTGCATCAAAATGATGGAATTCGTTTTGAAAGAGAGAACTTGGGTTGTCATGTGAATTTTATGTATGATAAGAAACAAAAGTTGATTTCTTTCATGCCTAAAAATAATACAGTTCTAATCGAAGGACCGTCAGGTCTGCATGTAGGTAGTATTGTTCGTAAAACAATGGATTCTGAATTGAATAAAACAATTGCTGAAGAAATTCGTACATCCAATCGTCAAAGCAAGGTTAATGCGATAGTGACTTGTGGTGCAGTTGGAAAGCCAATGGTGATGGAAGTATACAATGATTTGACAAAAATTAGTGTTTCTACTGAAATTGATAGTGTACAAGCTTTAAAGCGTGCAACGGATGAAGAAACGTTAAACAAACAGTTTTCTAAGACAAAAGATAGTTGGGCAAGTTTTGATCATATTGAATATCATTTGGGTAAAGATATTTATTTTCCAATTTCTGTCATGAACCAACTTCGTAGGGATGCTCTTGAGAAAATGAAAGAGGCTTGTTTAAAACAGGAGGCACTTGTTGAAAAAGAATATAGTTATATTCCGCAAGAGAGTAAAACCTCATTTGATTTGTTTGAAATTAATTCAATGAATCAAAAGGTTGATGATTCTTCTTGTTATGTGAGTGAAATGTTTAACAGTGATCAAGTCTTAGAAAAATCAAATATAACGAGAGTTGATGGATTTGTGAATGCGCATCTAGGTAAAGGAAAAATTGTAGATTCATTAAATGTTTCTAATTCGTATAGTGTGGCTGCTATCTTAGAAATGGGATATGAAAGTTGTGTAATCAGTGATGAGTGTGACAAGTATCAGGTTGAAGAAATAATGAAGGCTTTTTCAAGTCGTTATCATTTTGATGCTCCAGTCTATAAGACTTTATATCAAAAACAACGCTTGATGACGATGAAACATTGTCCTGTAAATACGACTTTAAAAGATGGTAAGCGAATGAATTGCAGTTTGTGTCATCATCATCGTTATGAGCTTGAAGGCTTAGATGGAAAGCGTGTCTTTTTACTTGGAGATAAAGATTGTCACATGCGATTGTATGATGTGAATATTATGGCTGAAATTGAAAATCGAAAAGATTATGAATCGTATGGTATAAAACATTTTAGATTTGTGTTTACTGATGAAAGTCAAGAGGAAGTTAAAAGCGCTTTCAGAGCCTATAATCGTTGATTTTAGATGGCTTGCGTGCTATTATTTTATTAGCTTAAGGCTTAGAGGAGGATATTTTAATTATGCCTATTATTGTTGATGTATATGCTCGTGAAGTTCTAGATTCACGTGGAAATCCAACTGTTGAAGTTGAAGTAACTACAGAATCTGGTGCTTACGGACGTGCTATGGTACCAAGTGGTGCAAGTACTGGTGTTCGTGAAGCTTTAGAATTACGTGATGGAGACAAAGCTCGTTACTTAGGAAAAGGAACAACTCAAGCTGTTGAAAACGTAAACACTAAAATTGCTCCAAAAGTTATCGGTATGGATTGCCGTGACCAGGTATTAATTGACAAAACAATGTTAGAATTGGATGGAGACCCATTCAAGAAAAATTTAGGTGCTAACGCTACTTTAGGTGTTTCTATGGCTTGTGCTTTAGCAGCTGCTGATTTCTACGGAGAACCTTTATACAAATACTTCGGTGGATTCAACGGAAAAACATTGCCAGTTCCTATGTGCAACGTTATCAACGGTGGATCACACGCTGACTCTACAGTAGATTTCCAAGAATTCATGATTATGCCAGTTGGTGCTAAGAGTGAAAAAGAAGCTGTTCGTATGGCTGCTGAAACTTTCCACGCTTTAAAATCTGTATTAAAGAAAAAAGGATACAACACTAACGTTGGTGATGAAGGTGGATTCGCTCCAAGCTGTAAAGATGGAAACGAAGAACCTCTTGAATTATTAGTTGAAGCTATGAAAGCTGCTGGATATGTTCCAGGAAAAGATATGAAGATCGCAATGGACGTTGCTGCTTCTGAATTCCACAACACTGAAACTGGATTATATGAATTGAAAAAATCTGGTCAAGGAACTAAGACTAGCGATGAAATGATCGACATGTACGAAGAATGGATTGCTAAATACCCAATCGTATCTATCGAAGATGGATTAGGAGAAAGCGACTGGGACGGATGGAAAAAATTAACTGACCGTCTAGGAGATAAAGTACAATTAGTTGGTGACGACTTATTCGTAACTAACCCTTCAATTCTTTACGAAGGAATCGAAAAAGGAATCGCTAATGCAATCTTAATCAAAGTTAACCAAATCGGTACTTTAACTGAAACATTTGACGCTATCGAAATGGCTAAGAAACACGGATACACTTGCATCGTATCTCACCGTTCAGGAGAAACTGAAGACACTACAATCGCTGATATCGCTGTTGGATTGAACGCAGGACAAATCAAGACTGGTTCATTAAGCCGTACAGACCGTATTGCTAAATACAACCGTTTAATGCGTATTGAAGACGAATTGAACCAACGTGGAACTGTTAACGTTGCTGAATACCTTGGAGACAAGACTTTCTACAACTTACCAGCTGTTGAATTCAAAAAGTAGTATTTCACTAAGAACTTTAGCTAATTAAGGCCCTTCGGGGTCTTTTTTTTTGACGCGTTTCGTATTACTATTAAACAAGTAAAAGGAAGTGCTATATGGTTAGGACAATTGTATGTGATTTAGATGGATCTTTGATGAATCCGAGTAGTGGAATCTATGTAAATGAAGCTGTTAAAGAAGCATTGATTGAGGTTGAAAAGAAAAATGTCTTAGTTATATTAAATTCAGCTCGATGCTTTCAAGGTGTGTATCCATTGTCTAAACAGATTTTGATGCAAGATTTTGGTGGATATGTCATTAGTTGTAATGGAGCCCATTGTTTTGATGTGAAAATGAAAAAGACGATGTTTGAGTATGTTATCTCAAATAACGATGTTTCATTTATTTGGCAATATGCTCAAAAGCATAATTTAGGCGTTGGATATAGTCAATCCGATTATTTTGTGGCAAATAAAATGACACATGGATTTGAACTGGATATGCATAATTGTGATGTGGATTACATTTTAACGAATCACATGGAAAAATATTTAAAGGGTTCTGTGTGGAAAGTGTCTATATCGGATTCAAAATCACGAATTGATTCAATTTATGATGAAATGAAATCGATTATTGAATTAAATTGTAATGTAAAAGTTGTGCATAGTACAGATACGATGATTGACATTATTCATAAGGATTGTGAAAAGTTAAATAGTGTGAACCGCTTGTTGAAGAATCTTGAAATCTCTTGGAAAGATGTCAGTTCCATCGGAGATGGTTCAAGTGATGCGCCTGTATTAGAAGCATCTGGTCTTGGTGTTACTCTTGAAAATGGCTGTGAAGCATGTAAAAAAGTCGCAAAAAAAATTGTTCCTTCATGTTATGAAGATGGCTGTATAGAGTGGTTAAAGGAGTTGTAGAATATGAGAGTAGTCGATATGCATTGTGATACGATTCTAGAATTATTGAGTCGTGATTTAAAAGGGAAAGAGGCAAGTTTGTTTTCAAATGATTTGTCGATTGATTTAAAAAAAATGAAAAAGGGTAATTATTTATTACAGAATTTTGCGTTGTTTACAGATCAAAAAGAACTAGCTATTCCTGAGCAACAGACAATGCGTTTGTATGATGAATATTGTACACAAATGGATAAGTATGCTGATTATATTGCACCTGTATATACGTTTAGTGATATTGAAAAAAATGATAAAGAAGGAAAAATATCAAGTTTATTAACTTTAGAAGATGGTGGTGTTTGCTTCAATGATTTAGCGATGTTAAGAAACTATTATCGCATGGGTGTGAGAATGATTGCACTAACATGGAATTATGAGAACGGAATTGGTTATCCAAACCTTTCTATGAAAGATATGAATGGGAATCAACCTAACTATAAGCGTAGTGTAGATACAGAAAGAGGATTGACAGAGTTTGGTATTTCATATGTAAATGAAATGGAAAGACTAGGCATGATCATTGATGTTTCTCACTTAAATGATGCAGGTTTCTATGATGTATTGAAATATACGACAAAACCATTTGTGGCATCACATTCTAACGCAAGAAGTGTATGTAATGTAGCCCGTAATATGAGTGATGATATGATTCTTCAATTGGCAAAACGTGGTGGTGTCATGGGACTTAATTTCTGTGGCAGTTTCTTGGCGGATCGCACTGATCACAAGAGTTGTGTAGAAGATATGGTGAAACATATTCTATACATCAAAGACTTAGCTGGAATTGATGTCATTGGATTAGGTACAGATTTTGATGGGATTTCATGTCCTTTAGAAATTGAAGATGCTTCTATGATGAATTTATTAGAAGAAGCTTTATATAAGGCGGGTCTTACACAAGAAGAAGTGGAAAAAATCTTCTATAAGAATGTATTAAGAGTCTATAAATCAGTATTGTAAATGGATCGTTGGATCCATTTTTTTGTGAGGGACATGATATAATTTCTGATGTAAAAATCTGTAAGAAACATGAAAGATAGAATGAAAGGCTATGGAATCATTAAAACTGTTAGGTATTCTAATTGTCGTAATCGGATTTGTATTAAAATTGGATTCGATTTTGATTATTATGATTGCCGCTATTGTGACTGCACTTGTTGCAGGTATAGATCCAGTTACTTCCTTGGAAACACTTGGATCTAGTTTTTTAGCTAACCGCAGTATGTGTGTGTTTGTGATGGTTATGGTAGTTACGGGTACTTTGGAAAGAAATGGTTTAAAACAAGCAGCAGCTAATTTAATGAAGAAATTTAAAAATGCATCAGCCGGTGTTGTTCTTGCGATTTATGGTGTATTCCGTCTAGTCTTTGCGGCATTTAATGTAAGCTTTGGTGGCGTTGCCGGATTTGTTCGTCCTATTGTGTTACCTATGGCTACAGCTGCAGCTAAGAAAAATGATAAAAAGATCAGTGAAAAGTATGAAGAAAACTTAAAAGGAATGGCAAGTAGTATGGAAAATATCGCATGGTTCTTCGGACAAGTTTTGTTTGTAGGAACAAGTGGAATGATTTTAGTACAATCTACATTAGCTGTTTTAGGCTACAATGTTGAATTGGTTGATTTAATGAAAGTACAAATTCAAGTGGCAATTATTGCCGTAGCTGTTGCGATTGTTTATTACTATATTAAAGATAAACAATTATCTAGGAGGGAGACTAAATAATGAATCCAATTCAATTTTATACGCGTGTAGATGTTACACTTTCAGATAAACTTTTAGAAGTCATGTATTATTGGATTGATTTCTATGTATGTTGCTTTTAAAAATCTAAAAGATAAAGAAAACAAAAATAATGTTGGTTCATTTATTTTCTGGTTTGATTTAGGATTGATGTTTGTGCTAGGTAAATGGTTGCCAGCATTGGTAGATGGTATTTTGTTGATTATCTTGGTTTTACCTCCAATTTTTAAGAAAGTTTCACTGGTAATGAGCCTGAACCTACTCTTGAAGAGATGGAACAAAACAACAAGAAGATTGGCTCAAAAGTATTTGTTCCAGCAGTATGTATTGGTTTATTTACGCTATTAGCTGCATTCTTTACTAAGATTTCACCACGGGTTGGAATGAGTGTAGGTGTTTTTGTGGCCGTGATTATTTTGCGTATCTATTCAAAATCAAATACACCAAGTGTCTTCTTAAAAGATTGTCGTAGAATGATGGATGTGGTTGGACCATTAAGTATGCTTCCAATGTTACTT
>Burrito_p2__coassemble_1220_pt1 | contig 15659 bp, 15 predicted proteins | sample Burrito_p2__metabat2_low_PE_025 | metagenome-assembled genome bin Burrito_p2
AAAGATGATTCGTGATTCAATGGACCAATATGCCACGGCTAGAGGCTTGGAAAATGCCTGGGGTTGTCAGATGGGTACTCACAATGTTTGATATGTTAGAGCTAAACGCAATGGTCATGGGAAGTCTTGAATTTTGACTTGTTCGAAAGCTTGCAGCACCTGCATTGTATAGGGCGATGAAGGGGTAGGATAGTGCCGTGATGAATAGATAGCTTAAAGAATTATCCATCACGCTTTTTTTTACAGATTCAAAGATCGGTGTTAATAGCGGTCTTCTGAATAAAATGCAGGGTATGGTAATCAGTATGGAAATAAGGGTGACGGAGATAATCAATTGTTTCAAGGCTTGATTGGCCTTGTTTTTTTGGTCAGAACCTAAGTGTTGGGCACAGATGATGGCGCCTCCGGTTGCCATGGCGGCAAATATATTGATGATTAAAATATTTAATGAATCCACAAGGGAGACGGCGGAAATAGCGGTTGAACCAATATTGGTGACCATAATGGTATCAACGGATCTCATTAATGCGTTTAAAACTTGTTCGAACATTAATGGAATCAAAAGTCTCCTTAATTGTTCTTTGGTGTACATGGTAAAACTCCTAAAAATAAAAAGATATCTTTCGATATCTTAACCTACAAGTACTACATCACGGATGTTTGGTACTTCTTCAAGTAATAATTCTTTGATTCCACCTGAGAAATCTTCAGAGGCCATCATGCATCCTTGGCAAGCACCTTTGAAAGAAACATAGACAACATTGAATTCGTCAACTCCTAATAGTTCAATGTCGCCTCCGTCATGTTGAATATAAGGACGAATTTTATCTAAACAATCATTAACGGCTTTACTATCTACTACAGTATCCATAAAATAACACTCCTAACTTATAAAAATAGTGGACATAAAATCAATGGGACAATCAGTCCTACCACAAATCCTCCGATGACTTCGACAAATTTATGACCAAGAACATTCTTTAATTTTTCTTGATAGATTGGATCGTCAAAGCGAAGTCCTGTCATTTCTCGTAAATCTTTGACTAACTGTTGCGTTAATTCAATATTTTTACCTGAGTAATAGCGGACGTGACATGCATCATACATGACAATAAAGGAAAAGATAGTGGTTACGGCAAATATGGCTGAATCAAAGCCTTCCTGAATTCCAATGGAAAGAGAAAGGGCAGTTACAGTGGATGAGTGACTGCTTGGAAAGCCGCCACTTGCGATGACCCAGTGTAAGTCCCATTTGCCAGTTCTATAATAATATACGACCGTTTTTCCTACTTGTGCAAGTATATTGCTCAAAAGAGCTGTAACAAGTGGATATAAGGACGATGGTATCATAAACTCACACTCCTAACAAAAAACATTATATCACACAATGTTAAATCGTGGTATAATCATGAGTGGAGATAGCTATGGAGGGAAAATAAATATGATTACGTTAGATTTAAATCATGCTTTCTTAAAAGAAGATGTAAAGGCTTATCAGAATCAAGTTCGCGCTATTGATGAAGCTTTACAAAATGGTACTTGTAAGGGTAACGACTTTATCGGTTGGCTAAACTGGGCTAACAATTATGATAAAGAAGAATTTAGTCGCATTAAAGAGGTTGCCGCAAAAGTACGTGAAAATACAGAAGTATTCGTTGTATGTGGTATTGGAGGATCTTATTTAGGTGCTCGTGCTGCCATTGAAATGATGAATGGTTTATATGGTGACAACAAGCCTGAAATTATTTATATGGGAAACACTTTCTCATCTACTTATATTTCACAGGTCATGAACTATATTAAAGATAAGGAAGTTACTGTAAATGTTATTTCTAAATCTGGAACTACAACGGAAACAGCATTGGCTTTCCGTATCTTAAAACAATTTATGGAAGAAAAATATGGTGAAGATGCAAAGAATCGTATTATTGCCACTACAGATAAGGCTAGAGGAACATTGAAGGCTTTAGCAGATAAAGAAGGATATGAAACATTCGTCATTCCTGATGATATTGGTGGACGTTTCTCAGTCATTACTCCAGTTGGATTATTGCCAATCGCAGTAGCTGGAATCGATATCGATGCTTTGATGAAAGGTTTACATGATGGTATGGGTGAATATGGAGATGCGGCTCTTGAAAAAAACCCTGCTTACCGATATGCAGTGGCTCGTCGTATTCTTCAAAACCAAGGATATGATGTTGAATTGTTAGTAAACTATGAACCTCAAATGCAGATGGTTGCCGAATGGTGGAAACAATTGTTTGGAGAAAGTGAAGGAAAAGATGGAAAGGGTATTTTACCTGATTCAGTATGTTTCTCAACAGACTTACACTCTTTAGGACAATTTGTTCAGGAAGGTAAGAAAGTATTGTTCGAAACAAACTTATATGTCGATACACCAATGATCGATTTAACATTCCCTAATGATGAAGCCAATGAAGATGGAATGAACTACTTGGCTGGTAAGAGTGTGGATTGGGCTAATAAAATGGCTGCCAAAGGAACATTACAGGCTCATGAAGAAACAGGTGGAGTTCCAAATATCTTATTAACTATGCCAGGCATGACTTCTTATGACTTTGGTAATATGTGTATGTTCTTCTTCAAGGCCATCGCAATGACAACTTTGATGAATGATTCTAACCCATTCAATCAACCTGGCGTTGAAGTTTATAAAAAGAATATGTTCAAACTATTAGGTAAAGAGTAATGATGAAAATAGAGATGTAAGCAAGTGTTTACGTCTCTTTTTTATACGCTTACAAAATACGCTTACAAATTAGATAAGACTAACCTCTATGGTGAATTTAACCTTTAAAATTTGACATGAAGCTCGTATAATAATCTATGGTATTGAATATCTATAAAGGAGGAAATATTAATGCCTAGAGCAAAACAGTCTATGGATGGAAATACGGCTGCGGCTCACGTTGCGTATGCTTTTACAGACGTTGCTGCAATTTATCCTATTACTCCATCTAGTCCAATGGCAGACTCTATTGACCAATGGTCTGCAGCTGGACAGAAAAATATTTTTGGAAATCAAGTAGTTGTAAGTGAATTACAATCAGAAGCAGGTGCTGCTGGTGCTGTTCACGGATCATTAGCTGCTGGTGCATTGACTAATACATTCACTGCATCTCAAGGTTTATTATTGATGATTCCAAACATGTACAAGATCGCGGCTGAACAATTACCATGTGTATTCGATGTATCTGCACGTACAGTTGCAACTCACGCATTGAACATCTTTGGTGATCACTCAGACGTTTATGCTTGTCGTCAAACAGGTTTCGCTATGTTATGTGAAACTAACCCACAAGAAGTTATGGATTTATCTCCAGTAGCTCACTTAGCTGCTTTAGAAGGTAAAGTGCCATTCATCAACTTCTTTGATGGATTCCGTACTTCTCACGAAATTCAAAAAATTGAAAAATGGGACTACGAAGATTTAAAAGAAATGTGTCCAATGGAAGCTGTTGAGGAATTCCGTAAACACGCTTTGAATCCAGAACGTCCAACTATGCGTGGTTCTCACGAAAATGGAGATATCTTCTTCCAACACCGTGAAGCATGTAACACTGCATATGATGAATTACCTGCTGTAGTAGAAAAATACATGGGTAAAATCAACGAAAAATTAGGAACAAACTATGACTTGTTCAACTACTATGGTGATCCTGAAGCTGATCGTGTAATCATCGCTATGGGTTCTATCAATGACGTTGCTGAAGAAGTTATCGACTACTTAACTGCAAAAGGAGAAAAAGTTGGTTTAGTTAAGGTTCGTTTATATCGTCCTTGGTCAAGCAAACACTTATTAAAAGTTCTTCCTAAGACAGCTAAGAAAGTTGCAGTACTTGACCGTACTAAAGAACCAGGTGCTCTAGCTGACCCATTATACTTAGATGTAGCTACAACACTTCGCGAAGCAGGATTAAATGACATCACTCTTTGCGGTGGACGTTATGGTTTAGGATCTAAGGATACTCCACCTTCAAGTGTGTTCGCTGTTTATACTGAATTGTTAAAAGACGAACCAAAACCTCGTTTTACAATTGGCATCGTGGATGACGTTACAAACTTATCGTTGCCAGAAGTTAAACCAGCTCCTAACACTTCAACTCCAGGAACGGTTGAATGTAAATTCTGGGGTCTTGGAGGAGACGGTACTGTAGGTGCTAACAAGAACTCTACTAAGATCATCGGTGACCACACTGACAAATATATTCAGGCTTACTTCCAATATGACTCTAAGAAAACTGGTGGTATCACGATTTCTCACTTGCGTTTCGGAGACAAACCAATCCGTAGCCCATACTACATTAACCAGGCTGACTTCGTAGCTTGTCACAACCCTTCATATGTAGTAAATGGATACAAGATGGTTCAAGACGTAAAACCTGGTGGTGTATTCATGATCAACTGCCAATGGTCAGACGAAGAATTAGACAAACACATGCCTGCTGAATCTAAAAAATATATCGCAGACAACAATATCCAATTGTACACAATCAATGCCATTGATAAAGCTATCGAAATTGGTATGGGTAAACGTACAAACACAATCTTACAATCTGCATTCTTCAAATTAGCTAACATTATGCCAATTGAAGAAGCTGTAGATTATATGAAAGCAGCTGCTAAGAAATCTTACTCTAAGAAGGGTGATGCAGTTGTTGAAATGAACTATAAAGCTATCGATGCTGGTGTTGGCGCAACTCACAAAGTTGAAATTCCTGCATCTTGGGCTAACCCAGAAGCTGATGCACCAAAACCTGAATTGTCAGGACGTCCTGCAACAGTTAAGATGGTTAAAGACATCATGGAACCAGTTAACAAAATGGATGGAGATTCATTACCTGTATCTGCATTCGTTGGTAACATCGATGGTCAATGGGAAACTGGTGCTAGTGCTTACGAAAAACGTGGTACAGCTGTTACAGTTCCTGAATGGGATCCTGAAAAATGTATTCAATGTAACCAATGTGCATTCGTATGTTCTCACGCTACTATTCGTCCATTCTTATTGAGCGAAGAAGAAGTTAAGGCTGCTCCTGCACAAATCAAATTAGCTGATGTTAAACCAAAAGCTACAGAATTCAAATATACAATGAGTGTATCTCCATTAGATTGTATGGGATGTGGTGAATGTATCACTGTATGTCCAACTCAAGCAATCAAGATGGTTCCTCAAGAATCTCAAGCTGAAGAACAACCAGTATTCGATTACTTAGTAGCTAACGTTTCTAAGAAAGATTCTGGATTCGCTGATGACACAGTTAAGGGTTCTCAATACAACCAACCATTGTTAGAGTTCTCTGGATCATGTGCTGGATGTGCTGAAACATCTTATGCTCGTTTAATTACTCAGTTATTTGGTGAACACATGTATGTATCAAATGCAACCGGATGTTCTTCAATCTGGGGTGGTCCAGCATCTGTATCTCCATATACAGTAAACAAAGACAGCTTACAAGGACCAGCATGGGCTAACTCATTGTTCGAAGACAATGCTGAACACGGATTCGGTATGCAATTAGGACAAAAAGTATTACGTGAACAAGCTATCGAAAAATTAGGTGCTATGAACGAAAGCGAAAAAGCAACTCCTGAATTCAAGGCTGCATTCGAAAAATTCATGGAAACTAAAGAAAATACTCGTACTAACACAGAAGCAACAAAAGCATTATTAGTTGAAGTAGAAAAAGCTGCTGAAGCTGGATGTGAAGATGCTAAAGCTGTATTAGATAAGAAAGAATACTTAGCTAAGAAATCTGTTTGGATCTTCGGTGGAGACGGATGGGCTTATGATATCGGATTCGGTGGATTAGACCATGTTCTTGCATCAGGTGAAAACGTAAACGTTATGGTATTCGATACAGAAATGTATTCAAATACTGGTGGACAGGCTTCTAAAGCATCTAACATCGGTGAAGTATGTCAGTTCGCTGCTGCTGGTAAAGAAATGAAGAAAAAATCTTTAGCAGAAATCGCCATGAGCTACGGATACGTTTATGTAGCACAAATCGCTCTTGGAGCTAACCCTGCACAAGCAGTTAAATGTATTGCTGAAGCAGAAGCTTATCCAGGACCATCTTTAATCATCGGTTATGCACCTTGTGAATTACATGGTATTGCTAAGGGTGGAATGAACCACTGTCAAGATGAAATGAAGAAAGCGGTTAAATCTGGATACTGGAACTTATTCTCATTTGATCCAGCTAAGAAAGAAGCAGGTAAGAACCCATTCACATTAACTTCTAAAGAAGGAGATGGAACTTACCAAGACTTCTTACACAACGAATCTCGTTACACTCGTTTAGTGAAACCATTCCCTGAAAGAGCAGAAAAATTATTTGCTAAGTCAGAAGAAGTAGCTAAAGAACGTTATGAACACTTACGACGTTTAGTTGAACTTTACAAGTAAGAAATAAATGAAAGAAGCTGATTGATTTCGGCTTCTTTTTTTGTGCAAATTAAAAATTATTAATATAATGGTTGTAAGAGGTGTTATATTATGGAAAAAGGAAAATTAAATCGAATTACAGATGTCGAAGGTGTTTTGGTTGGGCATAAAACAATTTGTTCTGATTCTCACCAAACAGGTGTGACATTTATTCGTACGGCTGAAGATGTATTTCATCAAAAGTTAGCTTGTGGTTGTAGTATTTTAAATGGTTTTGGGAAGACGACAGGATTACCACAAATTATGGAATTGGGAACTTTAGAAAGTTATATTTGTTTGACAAATACTTTAAATGTGGGTGTTGTTCAACAAGCCTTAGTGGATATCATGGTCAAAGAAAATGAAGATTTAACAAGTGTTAATGTTGTCGTTGGAGAATGCAACGATGGATATCTAAATGCGATTCGCGATTGCGTCGTTACAAAAGAAGATGTTTATGAGGCGTATCGTGACTGTAAAAAAAATTTTGAACTCGGCAGTGTTGGAGCCGGACGAGGCATGTCTTGTTTTGAAATGTCAGGTGGTATTGGAACAAGTTCAAGAATCTTTGAGATTGATGGAGATACATATACTCTAGGTGTACTTGTATTATCTAATTTTGGTTTAAGAGAACAATATTTGTTAGATAATGTAGAGGGGAATCAATTGCCTTTAGAACAAGAAAAAGGTTCAATCATGATGATCATTGCAACGGATGCTCCATTAAGTGATCGTCAACTTCATAGAGTTTGTAACAGAATGCCAGTCGGTTTAGCTTTAACAGGATCGCATATGGGCAATGGTTCTGGGGATATTGCGATTGCGTTTAGTACCGCAAATCGTTTTGGGAATGAAGAAATCCATACTTTGAAACAAATCAACGATAATAAGATCAATATTGTATTTGATGCAGCGATTGAATCTTGTAAAGAAGCTGTGCACTTATCTTTGATTGAAAATGAAGAGGTAACTGGACAGTCTGGACATGTTCGTAATTGTTTAAATCAAGTGAAGATTTCATAGTGAAATCTTCTTTTTTATGTTATATTTTTTTGGTGATAATCTGAAAATAAAATTTATAAAAACAAGAAGTTAGAAGTACAAAAGGGTGCAAAACCCCTTTCCCCAAATATAAAGATTATTGTGTTGCTATAATATTGGCATTTTGCTGAATCATTAGTGTTAATTCTTCAACTGTAAGTCCAATATTTAGTAGTTGTTTAATATCTGATTTACGTATTTAATTCTTTGTTCAACTGGCGTTTCAACTTCTGCTAAATCTGCAGGATTCCAGATTTCTCCTGTAAGAAGCATATGATATGCGGCTGCAAGTATTTTTCTGGCAATCGCAATAAAAGCACATTTCTTTCCCGACGTTTTGAAATCTTATTAAATTTGTTGGCGTAGTAAGGATGGTTTTTATCTTTGACTGCTGCATGTGCAACTTCAACCAAACATGGTTTAAGATATACTCCGGCTCTGGAAATGCGTACAGATTTTTTCTTTCCTGCTGACTGGTTACTTGATGAAGTTAAACCTGCCCAGGAAGTTAATCGTCTTGTAGAAGTAAATTGATTCATATCTACACCGATTTCAGAAAGAATTGTGATGGCAGAGTTTCTGGAAACACCAGGTATCTGACACAGAAATGAAATATAGTCTTCGTATGGCTCAATCATTAAATCAATAAGTTTATCAAGTCTTTGGATATTGGATGATAATTGTTTGATGTGGTCATTTACAAGTTCTATACGAGATTTCTGGACTGGTGTTAAATCCGTTCCATTAATTGAGTCAAGAATCATATTTAAAGAGATCACCTATATGCAGATAATCATACGATATGAATTGGTCATCAAAGCACTGCGTTCTGCGCTTATGTTGGATACACCGGATGAACAGATCAATGAGTTTATTCGTTTTTTTGGAAAACATATTGGATGTGATCGAATTTATATTTTTGAAGATAATAAAAAGAACATGTGACCGATAATACATATGAATGGTGCCATCATGGCATTGAAAGCGAAATGGATTATCTACAAGGCGTTGATATGGATATCATCGATTGGCGGTACAAAGCTTTTGGTAAGAAAGAAAATGTGATCATTCGTGATGTTGAAACGATAAAAAATGAGCATGTGTATACATATAATACGTTAAAGATTCAAAATGTAAAACGTCTTGTGATATGTCCAATTCGCTATAAAAATGAAATCAGTGGTTTCTTTGGCGTGGACAATCCGCCGATTGATGACCATTTGGGCTTAACTACATTCTTAGATATGATCGCAACGTTAGTTATCTCTTTTTTAAAGATTCGGAATTCACAAAATAAGTTCAAGCGTGAAGCAAAATTAAGTGGCTATTCAGCCTTGGGACAAATCTATACTTCTATGCATTATATCAATGTGAAAACCAATCGCTTTCATATTGTGAAAATGGAGCGCAAATTCTAACGTATTTAGGAAAATATGAAATTTAGGATATAGAAGATAATTTTATGGATCAAATTTGTAAGATTCATCGAAAATTCAGTCAAGCTGATTATGTAGATCGAGAAGTTGAATTTATGGATCTTGTGACATTAGAAGCAAGGCTTCAAGGCAAAAAATCCATAGATAGTGTTTTCTATGGTAAGATTTCTGGCTGGTGCTGAGTCCGTTTTATTCCGATTGATTATGATGAGGATGGAAGTTTACTCCATGTTCTATATTATGCGGAATGTATTGATGATCAAAAGAAGCGAGAAGACAAATTATTATATTTAGCTCAAACAGATACAATGACGGGAATTTCAAATCGTCGTAGTAGAGAGAAGATGATTGAGCGTGTTTTAAACAACAAAGTCAGTGGCATGATATGTTTAGTGGATTGTGACAAATTTAAGTCCATTAATGATACGTATGGACACATGGCTGGGGATGAGGTCATTGTTGCGATTGCGCATACGCTACAAAAATCGTGTCGTGATAAAGATGTAGTCATGCGTCTTGGTGGAGATGAGTTTGTGTTATTTATTCCAGGTGTTACGGAACGTAAGTGTGCCAATGCTTTCTTTAAACGTTTGTTTGAGAATTTGAAACAAATCCAAATTGAATCTATAAAAGATCATCCGATTATAATGAGTTTAGGGCTTGCATTTATGATGGAAAAGAAGAATTGACCTTTGATGAATTATACTGTAGAGCCGATATGGTAATGTATCAAAGTAAAAAAGGGGAAGGATACAGCGCAACAATATATAAGAAAAAATAGCCTCTTGATGAACAAAGAGGCTATTGATGTATTCAAAATGTATACATGTGTTAAAAAGGTATAAACAAATTATATTTTTTGTGGTATTATACCCAAAACGGAGGGAAATATATGCAGAAGTACGTAGAAATTAAGCGGGATGGATTGACATTACGAGGTATGCTTCATGTGCCAGACAATGTAAGTTCGAAAGTGCCTATGGTCATTCTACTTCATGGATTTTGTGATGATCGCAATGAAATAAATTTTGTGCATAATGAGTTATCTCAAAGATTGTGTGATGCTGGTATTGCGAGTGTTCGCTTTGACATGAATGGCAGCGGAGAAAGCGATGGACGCTTTGAAGATATGACTATTTCAAGTGAGATTCTGGATGCGAAAGCCATGTTGAATTATGTCGAATCTTTAGATTTTGTCGATTCTAAAAAAATTGCGCTTCACGGATGTAGTCTAGGAGGATGCGTAGCGAGTATGGTAGCAGGACAATGTAAAGAAAGAGTTCAAGCATTGTCGTTATGGTGCCCTGCACCAGATTTAGTTTATAACTTGAAGGAACATTTGACTTTGTGTGGCCAGAACGTTTCAAACATTGAAAAAGATGGATGTGCAGATGTGGAAGGATTGAAGTTGAGCCTTAAATTTTACCAAGATGCATGTACACTCGATCCTTATAAAGAGGCTTCATTGTTTGATAAAAATGTTTGTACCATTCATGGAGATCAAGACATTACTGCTTCGTGTGAGTGTAGTTACAAGTATAAAGAAATTTTTAAGGAAAGAGCAAAATGTATTATTGTCAAAGGAGCAGAGCATCGTTTTAAATCATTTGCGTTTAGAGAAGCAAGAATGAAAGCGGCTCTAGACTTTCTAAAGGACGAATTGTTATAGATGAAAGAGAAGGAAATTTGATATGAACAAAGAAAGAAAACAGCCAACAACCCTATTTGCGGTGGTTTCATTTTTGGCTATTATTGCCGTATTGATCATTATGATCAACTTAGGATGCAATACAACACTATCGGTATTTGCGGGTGTGATCGTTGCGGTTATTACCACAAAATTTTTAAATATTCCATGGAGTGAAGTGGAACAGAATATTATTAAAACAGCGGCTGAGTGTATGCCGACATTCTTGATTGTCATTATGGTCGGTATGCTTGTGGGAATCTGGATGGCCGGTGGAACCGTTCCATCATTGATGTATTATGGTATGCAAGTGATTTCACCGAAGATCTTAGTACCTCTAGCTTTTGTCCTTTGTGCCCTAACGAGTGAATTTACAGGAACATCCTTTGGTTCTGTGGCAACCATGGGTCTTGCGATGGTGGGAATTGCCGCTACAACAAGTATTCCCGTACCATTAGTTGTAGGTGCCGTTGTTTCTGGAGCGTGGCTAGGAGATAAGATGTCGCCTTTATCAGATACAACCAATTTAGCAAGTGGTGTAAGTAAAGTACCTTTATATGCTCACATTCATTCTATGCAGTATACAACACTTCCTGCAGCTGTAGTCGCTTTGATCTTATTTACAATTGCCGGCTTGTATTATAGTGGTGGAAGTATGGACCTTGCCCAACAAAAATTGATTTTAGATACGCTATCTAAACATTTCAATATCAATGTTCTATTGATTTTACCTGCTATTCTAGTTGTTTTGATTTCTGTATTTAAATTACCTTCCTTATTAGGAATGGGCTTAGCCGTAGTTGTATCTGCTGCTTTTGCGATGGTATTTCAAGGGGTAAACTTTGTTGATTTAATGAACTATGCTTTTAATGGTTTCAGCATTGAAACAGGTGTATCCATTGTTGATCCAATGTTGAATCGTGGTGGTGTACTTTCTATGTCTGAATTATTAGTGACATTTATGGTTGCTAGTGTAATGGGAGCTGTCATAACGTCTACTGGTATTTTGGATGTTTTGGCAAAAAATGTTCTTTTAAAATTTATAAAGAATCGTACAGTACTAGTGTTTGTCACTTTGGTGTATTGTTATGTTGTGAACTTCTTAACAGCTGGCGGACAAACAGTATCTATCATTGTAACTGAACAAACGTTTGAATCGACTTATGAAGATATGAATGTTTCTCGTAAAGTATTATCTAGAACACTCGAAGATTCTGGGACATTATCTGCGCCTATCGTTCCTTGGGGTGTTGCGACAATTTATGTCATGGGCGTACTTGGGTGCTCAACAGCTTATATTCCATACGCATGGTTTATCTTTGTCGTTCCTATTTTCTCAATGATTTGTGCCATTACTGGAATTGGAATTTGGGATAAAGAAGAAAAGCCTGTTCGAAAATAAATGTCTTATATCTTTACTATCTTTTAGAATTGGTGTATAACTTAAATGTAAATGAAAAAAGGGAGCTTGTAGTACAGGCTGAGAGGAAAGTATGACTTTCGACCTATAACCTGATTTGGATAATGCCAACGTAGGGAAATACTTTGTCTTTTTAGTGTGAGTATACCTATATTGGTTGCTCACTTTTTTTGTGGCGAAATGGGGGCACCACTTTTTGTCACGTTAAATAATCATTTGGAAAAGGAGATTTTAAAATGAACACAAATGAAGGTACAGTAAGTACAGGCGCTACATATACCACTCAGATGGATGCTGCGCGTAAGGGGATTATTACGCCAGAAATGAAGATTGTAGCCCAAAAAGAAAAAATGACTGAAGAAGAACTAAGAGAGTTAGTCGCATGTGGTAAGGTTGTAATTCCGGCCAATAAAAACCATAAATCTTTAAATCCTGAAGGTGTGGGAAGTATGTTACGCACGAAGATCAATGTAAACTTAGGGGTTTCTAGAGATTGTAAAGATTATGATGTCGAAATGGAAAAAGTTATGGCAGCCGTAAATCTTGGCGCAGAATCAATTATGGATTTATCGAGTCATGGAAATACACAACCATTCCGTCAAAAATTAACATCTGAATGTCCAGCTATGATTGGTACTGTACCTGTATATGATAGTGTGATTCACTACCAAAGAGATTTAAATACATTAACCGCAAAGGATTTCTTGGATGTAGTCGAGTTACATGCCAAAGATGGTGTGGATTTTGTTACTTTGCACTGTGGAATCACAAGAAAGACGATTGATCAAATCAAAAAACACAAACGTAAAATGAATATTGTTTCTCGTGGAGGAAGTTTAGTCTTTGCGTGGATGTCAATGACAGGTGAAGAAAACCCATTCTATGAATACTATGATGAAATCTTGGATATCTGTGAAAAATATGATGTGACGATTTCTTTAGGAGATGCTTGTCGTCCTGGATGTTTAGCAGATGCCACAGATGTCTGTCAAATCGAAGAATTGGTTCGTTTAGGAGAACTTACAAAACGTGCTTGGGAACATAACGTACAAGTTATTGTCGAAGGACCTGGACATGTTCCATTAGATCAGGTTGCGGCCAATATGCAGGTTCAGCAACAAATCTGTATGGGTGCTCCATTTTATGTGTTAGGCCCATTAGTTACAGATATTGCGCCAGGCTATGATCATATTACAGCGGCTATTGGTGGTGCGGTTGCAGCTATGTCAGGAGCAGCCTTCTTATGTTATGTAACACCGGCAGAACACTTGGCTTTACCAAATGTTGAAGATACAAAACAAGGAATCATTGCTTCTAAGATTGCAGCACATGCGGCTGATATTGCCAAAGGTGTTAAAGGAGCACGAGATATTGATGACAAGATGGCTGACGCAAGAAAGAATCTAGATTGGGATGCGCAATTTGAGTGTGCGCTAGATCCAGAAACCGCAAAAGCAATTCGTCAATCTCGTATGCCAGAAGATGATCATAGTGACACTTGTAGTATGTGTGGTAAATTCTGTGCTGTAAGAAGTATGAATAAGGCTCTATCTGGAGAGAATATTGATATTTTATAATTGTAGTATTTTACATCGTTTATATTTTTTAACAATTATTTGTAGAAATTAATTGATGTTGTGTGTTGTTTATAAAAGTATGATATATTAAGTGTGTAACGTTTAAATGTTATATTCTCTCGTGACATATGTTACTAAAAATGAGATTGGTGAGTATGTTATAATTAGACGTATTGAGAAGGGGTTATTTATGAGTGAGCCAGTTTTAAGTTTTCTTGAAGAAAAGAATCTTCCTGAAGTCATAAAAAAGAAACATACATATTTGATGATGGATGGACACGACCAAGAAGATATTTACGTATTAAAAGATGGTGTTGTGAAAGTGAGTATTGTTTTATGTGATGGGCGTGAATTCAATATCACTTATTTAAAAGGTTTGGATATAATTTCTTTGTTGAAAGATGAAATCAATAAAATGACTACGGCATCATTTCATGCTCGTATCGAAAGTGATACGGCATCTTTCTATCGAATCAACAGAAAATTCTTTGAACAATATGTGAAAGAAAATGAAGAATTACATGCATATATAGAGTCGTATTATCGTAAAAAGATGACCGAAGCTATTTATCGACAGCAACTCATGACAATGAATGGGAAAAATGGAGCTGTGTGTGCATTTATCTATCATTTGATTCCGTTATTTGGTAGACAAGTTAAAAAAGGTATATTTATTGATTTGCAAATCACGAACGATGATATTGCCAGTTTCTGTGGGGTATCCACAAGAAACAGTGTCAATCGTATCTTGCGTGGATTAAGAGAAGAAAACGTTATTACGATGGTGTATCATAAAATCTTAATTTTAGATGTAGATTATTTAAAGCGCTATGCACAGTAAAAGGAACTAATTAATGAAAGAAGGCCAGTGATCATTGACCTTCTTTTTCTATATTTTGACTAATTTAGTGCATTGTTTGAGATGTATTTGTGGGCTTGTTAATATGGGAGTGAAGGGAGATGAATGGTATGGGTAACAGATTGTTGTCTATACTAGGATTATTGATTGCGTTAGTGGGTATTGTGTTTGGTGGTAATCTTGTTTTAGTTATTATTGGATATGTGATTCTTGGCTTAGAACAGATGATCAAGGATAAGGAGGAGGGTACCGCATCTGGTATGGATGAGATTATAAAAGAATTCTTTGAGGATGTGCAATTTAATCCAAATACTCATATGCTTAATGTTAGCGATACGAATATTCTTTTACCTAAACATGATTATTGTAGCGGCAATGGATATGTACAAGGTAAATATAAAAGTTTTTCTGTAGCGTTTTGTACCATTAAACTCACAGATGAGACAGAGGTCTTGCGTGATGAGACTGGCTTGTAGGAAAAGAATGAAAATACAGTTTATACGGGTGAACGGTTGTTGTGTAAGCTTGACCAAAAGTTTAATACGTGGCTAACTATATATCCTTGTAATGCATTGGATAAACAAAGTATTAAAACTGGATATGAGACATTTGATAAGAAGTTTAATTTGACTTGTGGAGATGAAAAATTAGTTCTTGAGATATTGGATTCGAATCGACTAGAGCAAATTATTGCTTTATCAAATCATAAGTTTTCAATAAACTTGAATGAGGATGGAAGACTTTATATTGACGCTCATAGTTTTAAGAATATGAATGATTTAAAGTGGTTTGTGGATATGATTGATGTGTTTAGTGGATAATCAATGAATTATAAAGAATTATATTTAGAAACAAAAGAGATGCTTGAAGAATTTGATTTTATTGATCGAAGATTGTTACATTAACTTATTGTAAGAATGTTGATGATTTAAAATTAGTGCATGATTTTATTAGGGATAAGAAGTATAAGAATATTTATGAAATTCCTAGATATGCACTCTATTTGTATATGAAACGAAATCATCCTGAAAGAATTATTGAGGATTAAAAAAACAGAGAAATAAAATCTCAGGTTTTGATTTAATAAAAAGTTTGCCAAATTGTTTGCCAGAAATGAGAGATTTAAAAATAACTATACCTGAATTATTCATGAAAAGATAATAAAAGAAGATTAGCCTTGTTGATGGA
>Burrito_p2__coassemble_1580_pt1 | contig 12580 bp, 10 predicted proteins | sample Burrito_p2__metabat2_low_PE_025 | metagenome-assembled genome bin Burrito_p2
CCATACACCATAAAAGTAAATGCCATTGTCAAAGAGCTGATCATACTTGTGAAGAGTGATTCTATTCTTTGTTTTTGAAGATATCCAATCAAAATGGAGGAGACAAAACCAGAACTTGCGATCATACAACTCGGTCCTATCGCACTAAATAGACTTTGTTTTTGAACTGTACGCATAATTTGTGGCATCTGAATATCAAATTTTTGAACCTTTGGCATTTCAATATTTAAACAGTACGGATAATATGTTGCATTTTTACGATCTAGCTCTACATTACTATAAGGATTGTTGACCATATCCAAAAGTACATAATCTTTAAAATAAATCATGCGAATGTTCGCAAACACAATCTCATCCTGCATACAAAGGCTGCATCTTTTAACTCGTTTCGAATTGACATACGTACCGTTTAAACTATCAAAATCCTGTAATACACCTTCTTCAATTTGAAAATGATACCTGGACACTCCATTCGTACATAATTGAATATCACATGCTTCACTTCTTCCAACCTTTATCTTTTTAGAAATTGGAAAATGGCACATTGTACTTTCTATTTCTTCTAAATAAAATAAAACTTCATCTAGAATACACGATTCGCCATATCTCAATATTTTTTTAGATTGGTTCCATACAATACACACACCATTCCTTCTTTTTTCAAAGAAGTACTTTGAAAATGACTTTGCGCAGTTCAAGTCAAAGTAGTGGCAGGATTTGTCTGTGTATAGCCATAGTTTGATCATAATTTAAAGATTTGTTTGAGCCACATTCTTATTTTCTGTATAGAGGTGATTCTCACAGCTGACCTTTTGATTTCTTCTTTTTTTAATACTTTGCGATGCTTTGTCTTTACCTCAATTGAGGTCTTTTTCTTTTTTAATGAAATCTCGACAAAATCATGTCCCATCACATCTTTTTCAATCTGTACACGCTTACCATTGACTAAAACATACTCGATCTTATCTTCAGACCATATTTGTACCTTATTCTTTTTACGCGTATAGTGAATTTTGGGCTTAGAAACCTTTTGAATATGTTTCTTATTCTTTTTTAAGACCACTTCATTATCGTCATTTACAACCCAGACACGTTCAAATTCAACCACTTCATCTTTTTCTAGAACTTGTTCACTTTTTGAAACCATTTCAATCTCTTTATCGGGACTAAATACAAATTCATATTCTTTCTTTTCTAGGTTCATCAGCACATCATTTGTATATGTCACAATTTTTAATACATCATCTTTGACCATACGATTAAAGACTTTCTCAAAATCCATATCCATGAAAGTATCATTTAAATAGTATTCCACCCGCATATACGCATTTGAAGCATCATACTTGTATTCTAGGCTGGGGCGTTTCTTTATATTCATGCGATCCACAACCCTTTCATTATTCATAAACAACTGACTTGAAGGGGCTTTTTTATCGATTTGAACATAAATTTGATCACTTACCTCATGTCCATATATATCTTTGGCATACGCACTCACACAATAGATGACATCCTGATTATGTATGGCCGGTAAATGAATCGTTTCATTGAGCGCATAGCGCGTTTTAATACCATTGAGATCCACATCTATATATCCTATTTCTAATTTAGATACATTACGGATTGCTTTCACAATGACATCCTCATTAGATAGCTTACTTGAAGGAGTTAATGTGATTATTGGCAAAATATTGGAATATTCAATAGAGCCTTCGATACTTTTTTTAAATTGTGGATACTCTTTATGTTCTAACTCAAATGTATACTTTCCATTTTTTGAATGATCAATCAACACTTGATTTTTGTCTTCTAAATCAAGTGAATAGTAATATATACCATCACAATACACATGCAGATTAAAAGCCTGTTTACATACAGATTCAAATTGCATGTTAGAATGATTTTCTTTTGTGTACACGACAGAATTTAATAAACATTCAGGATATTTAATAGGTAAAATTTTAATTTCTCTTTCCAACTTATTTTGTGCAATATCTGTACAGATTATTCGTAAAGATTGATTTTTGGATGTAACATCCACATCAAATTCAAGTTCTTCACAATCCATTTGTTCATCATCTAAATAAACCTCAATACTTTTCAAATTTTGTTCGAATATCTTTACATGAACGGTTTCTTTATCTTCTAAAGGAAGTACATCCAGAATCTTTTGATTATTTGTATTAAATACAATATCTGGCATTGTCGTATCTAATAGAATTGTCTTTTCACCTTCCTGTAACGCATAGCCATCTACATCTTTTAAAATATATACAAGCTGTGTGATTCCTTCTTTTTGAATATCGATAAAAGTATGTTCGTTGTTTAAATCAATTTCTTTGCCATCATAAATAACTAAACTGGAATCTCGATCCACTTTTTCATCAAAGAACAACTCAATATTCCCTGTCGCAGAGGCCACACCATTTATAAAGTTTTCTGTTTCCTGCCAATATATAAAATCTGTATATTCAACATCTTGTAGAGAAATCATAAACTCCTCCAAAATTCATAAAGATCTTTCCATCTTTCACTTTTTAAATTGTCAATAAAAACCACTGGAATTTCCATATTTTCACTCTCCTTATTTCGTAATAAAAGTACATATTCCAAGTAATTACATCCTAGATTTTCAAATTCGGCTTGATACGTTTTTAATGTCTCTGGACTTATACTTTCAATCCAGTCTTTAATCGGTTGAATCGAAATTTTGATTTCTTTATGTAGACCAAACTGAAGACATTGATTTAACACGTTCAATTTATCTTTTAGAAGCAAGTTATTTGAATTAACCAGCTTAACACACGTATCAATATGTGCGGCATCCGGATTTAAATACACCAGCACAAGTGCTTGAAGCTCTGGCCATTTATTTAAAGAAACACGATCATATACATATCGAATCAAAGTAGCATCTTTTGTTGCTATTGCCTCCTCCATTAAAAATAAAGATGCTTGTTCATTGACATATACTTCATCCAAGATCCATCCATTAGAGATCCACGTATATAAACGATCTTGTTTATCAGACTCTTTATACGCTTTTTCAAATAAGGCAATTTGATGATGGGTGTAGTACGCATCAAAGACACTTTTTGGACTTGTACTGAAGACAGACAGAATACATATAGAAAGTACAAGCAAGATTCGAATGATGATATGTATAAAAATCAAGTTCTTAAATGTAGATAATCGAGATATTCTTCGCTCTTGTTTTTGATGACACAAAAGAACTATGGGCATCATACTTATGCCGAAAAGTTCTTGAATCAAAGAACCAAGTGCATAGATATCACAACGAATATCCTTTTCACTCAATGTTAATAATTCAGGTGCACAATTGGATTTTGAAGCCATCACTGCCACATGTGAGTGATTTTCAATACATGCGTTAAAATCAATTAAATAAAAATGGTTCTGATAATAAATAATATTTTCAAGTTTTAAATCAATATAGAGATAGCCGATCTGATGCAGGTCTTGCAAGACTTTTAAAACATCAATTAGCAAACGATACTTTTTGAATAAACAACGATGGTTTTGAAAGTATTGTCTTGCGTTGATTCCTGGAATATACGTTTCGACAAAACATTGTGCAAAGTCTTCTTCAAAACAAGTGATCAAACTAGGGACATGGATCGAATTTAAGTTAGAGAGCACATTGATCTCTGTTTTAAATTGATGTTTATATCGTTCTGTTTCATAATCTGGACAGATTTTTAAAATATAAACACATGTACTAAATTCATCCATAACACGATAAACATTGGTATTATAGGTATGTACGACCTTATATCTATTGTTCTTTAAATTCACACACGACATCACCAAATCTTATCGTCATTCCATCTTTTAATCGCATCTTGCGTTTCACTTCTTTTTCGTTCAGATACGTCTTATTCGTACTCTTTAGATCTTGTATATAGTACCGATCATTTTCACATACGATCTTGGCATGTTTTAAAGATATACTCGCATCCTGTATACGGACATCACATACCATCGCTCTTCCTACTAGATTGATTTCATTGCACAATGCATATTTTTCCTGATCGCATAATAGGTAGGCATAAAAATCTACTTTTACTTGTAAAAGCTGTGTTTTTTCTTCCAAAACAGATTCAACAGGCTTCTCTTTATGGAAAGCTTGTATGGGTTCTTTGACTTTAAATGTCTGCATTCTCTTGTTTTTAAAGAAAAATAACTTTTTCGGATAATATAAATTTCGTATATTATCCAGACCTAAGACAAGATTGGGTAAACTAAACTCAGCACTCTTTAAAAACTTCAATAAAAATCCAGGAATTTCAAAAGCGGTTGTAGTCTGCATCGTTTTTGCGATATACTCCACCCATTTTTCTGACATATCCTTTTGAAACATCCAGTTCGATATTTGAATGGGCACCACGACAAACGCAAAGCGATCTCCAAAACTAGAGACAAATACGTAGTCTGGATCAAATAGAACTGGTTTATTGCGATTGGATGCGATGGCTTGTTCAAATAACTGATGCAAGAATATATAGCCTTCTTCTTTTTCAAACACATACTGACTTAAAAAATCATGTAAAGGAATATAGCCTTCTATCGCATACACCATCGATGCCGTTTTTTCGTTTGTCAACATACAAGGCAGACAAAAATCATCGTTCGATAATCGATCAAAAATGGATAGGTCGAGTAATTCTGGATTTTTCAAATGAACATACAAGTGATTGTCATCCATGTGATCTTGTTCAATCCATTCGGACATCTCATCACCTCCATACTCTTAAACGTTTTTTTTAATACTTTTTCCAGAAAACTTTCATTATTTTTTTGATTTTTTGAGTTTTTTTGTCTAAAATGAAACAATGATGAAATTTATAACATATATTCACGTTTATTTAATTCAAACCATCCTGAATTTCCTTCCATTTTGCTGGATTGACATCTTCTATGACAATCAGACGTATATAGGAAATCAACTACATCACCCCATATATTTATTTCTATGGGCGTTTAGTTCGGCAATTGGATTTTATTATTATTCAAAAAAAATATGGGAAAAATATAACGTAAATTACAATAAAAAAAATCATGTCTTAATCTGTTTAGGCATGATTCTTTCATGTAGTATTCCCTATAACGATATAACACTTTTAAAAGACCTTCACGTATGGCTTTCCATTCTTTTTGTAGCCTGTTTTATCCTTGAATGGTTTCTTTATATTCCGGTTCACTTAAATAAAAACTCAATCCTGTTTTTTATCAACATTGGATTGAGTTTTGTGTTCACATTTATGTTTGGCCACATTACTGGCTTTTGCGAAATCTATTTTTCATTTACTACGAATATTCTACTTCATCACTGGATGTTTCAGGATTGATCTTTTCAATCTTATCTAAGTAGTTTTTCGCTTTTTTCACAAAATACATACGATTTCCAAGCTCAAGTACTTTTTCAAAATATAAGCGAGCCAATTTATAATCTTCTTCTACAAAGGAGATCAAAGCAATATAGTAACATGAATCTACTTGCTGGAAAGGAAAATTCGCTCTTTGTAGACCTTGTAAATAATATTTCTTACAAGTATTCAAATCCCCATCCATAAGATGAATCTTATTTTCAATGGCCGCCATTTCTTCACTTTGAATCATGACACCAGCACGTCCATAATGAAGACGAATATTTTGCGCCTCTTCTTTACAACGAGATAAAGCCTCTTCATCCTTCAACATATAATAAATATACGACATCAATGACCAATATTGTAAAGAACTCGCAGCATCCTTACGCGGATAACTGATCAATACATCTTGAGCAAGTTCAGCATCATTTAAATAAATCAAGCATTGTGCAAGCAATGTATGCTGGCTCAAGCGCGTATGTCCCTTTGAATTTGTGCAATAGTAAATAATGGCACTCGCACAAGCCTCAGGATTACAATCTTCATATAATAATTTTGTGATTGGTAAAAGGGATACAGCACGATAACGTAACACTAAATTAAACGCAAATAAGTAGAACATCAATAATACAGCTAGAAGCATCATATTATTTACGGCAATTAAAATTGCAAATAAGGCAACAATGCCTAACGCATAGATACCTGTTAATTTACGAACATTTTTACGACAAGTCTTTGCAAGATCCTTATAAGACTCATCCAATTCATGATGAATCTTATATATACGAACCAATTCATCATCGCTTGTAAAATTAAATTCGCGACGTTCTTTCGAAATGCTTTTGCGCAAACTTAACATTCCATAAATACATACAACAAATGCAGGCACAACCAAAATGGCACCAATATAGATCATGTATTCAGGTAAAAAGAAAATCAAACACATAACGATCCATGGGCTAATGTTGAATCGCGCTGTTACATATTGTCCAATATAAATGATATTGATGATTCCTGAAATCAATAAGGCATCACCTACATATAAGATCCACATATTATTTTGCAGATACGTTAAAACCTGTTTCAGTGATTCTGTATCTACACCTGGTACAGAACTTAATGAACTCGACAACATATCCGAACTCATATCGATACCACTCGCAAATACAACCGCACATAAGCAAAGTCCAACTAAAAAAGCTACAACTAAAGCTATTAAATGGGATTTACAACGATATTTCCACATACAACCACCTATTTCTTCTCTATAATTCTTGCAGGAATTCCTACTGCAGTTGCCCCTTCAGGAACATCTTCTAAGACGACCGCATTTGCCCCTACACGACATCCCTTTTTCAAAGTGATATTTCCTAAACATTTTGCTCCACAGCCAATATATACACCATCCTCTAAAGTTGGATGTCTTTTGACATGTTGCTTTCCTGTACCACCAAGTGTGACACCATGATAAAGCTGACAATCATCCCCGATAATTGCCGTTTCACCAATCACAACTCCGATACCATGATCAATCATCAGACCACGACCAATCACAGCACCAGGGTGAATTTCAATTCCTGTCCAATGCCTTGCTCGATTACTTACCCAACGCGCAATAAATGTATGATTACGCACCCAAAACCAATGGGCAATACGATGTAAACCAATTGCCTTAATATGTGGATACAACCAAAACACTTCCCATTTTGAATGTGCTGCCGGGTCTAACTGCATTGTTCTTTCTATGTTATATAATCCATCACGGATAAAAGATTTCTTGTTTCTTTCTGACATGATAAAATTTTAGTTTATTTATGTCTAAATTTCAAGTTTAGTGTTTATTTCACATAAACTTCACATAGTGAATCATCTAAAACCTTACCAATCGAATCATGAATAACAAGATCCGCCTTTGAATCCATATTTGTACTGTCTTTATTGATCAAAACCAAATGTTTGCCATGAAAATAGTTAATTAAACCAGCCGCAGGATATACGACAAGACTTGTACCACCTACAATTAAAAGATCTGCCTGCTCAATCGCATGAATAGCCGAATACAATGTATATTCATCTAAGCCTTCTTCATACAAAACAACATCTGGCTTAATGATGGCACCACACTTGCTACATCTAGGAATACCTTCATTATCTCTTAGTTTCATCATATCCTCTAGAGAATATTTTGTTTGACAATGCGTACAAGTATTTCTTAAAACACTTCCATGCAATTCATAGACCTTTTTAGAACCTGCCATCTGATGTAAGCCATCAATATTCTGTGTCACAATCCCTTTTAGCTTTCCCATTTTTTCAAGCTTTGAAAGAGCATGATGCGCCTTATTAGGTTGGGCATCTGGATAAATCATCTGATTAAAATAAAAATCAAAGAATTCTTTAGGATGACTTAAATAAAAACTATGTGACAACATAATCTCAGCCGGATATGGATACTTCTTTTTATATAATCCATTATCACTACGAAAATCTGGAATGTTACTTTCTGTAGACACACCAGCACCACCAAAAAATACTATATTATGACTTTCTTGAATCCAATCTTTTAAAGACATAACATCGTCGAGTAGACTTTGTCTCGACCTTCACCCCTTTCATCAATATAAAATAATTTCGCGATGAGAGGTTCAAGTCTCAAAAGCCCCTCACAGAACCGCACGTGCCCTATTAAGGCATACGGCTCTTCAACAAATTATTCACCTAATAAGCACTATTTAAATATATCTTAGGACACTCCAGTAGATGTATCTTTAGGATATTTATATATTTATTCCAAGTTAACCAGTTAGTCTGGTCTCTGCATCTCTTGCTTTTACGCAATTCTACTAGAACATATTTATAGAACTTTAGTAGACCGACATAGTTACCATAAATTCCATAATATCTGTAATGTCCTGTTAATCTCACATTCAACGCTTCAATGGTATCCTTAATGCTTTCGTGCATATGTTCCCATAACCATTTCTTAATGGCTTCTCTTTTCATTTTCAACTTCTTCTTGCTTGTTCTATGCAGTACACAATATTTGCCCCAATGACTTTTCGCATTGTAATGTGTAAATCCAAGAAAATCAAAGGATTCCTTTGTTCCCTTGTATCTGCCAAAGGGTAGTATTCTGCTTTTATCTTCTGCAATTTCAAGACCAAACTTCTTTAGTCTCTCTATTAAAAGCTGATAAAACTTTTGCGCTTCATTCTCGTATTGAAACAGACATACAAAATCATCTGCATAGCGTACCATATACATTTCGCCCCTGAATTCACGTTTCTTTACATAATCGAACCATGTATCAAGTACATAATGTAGATACACATTTGCCAGTACTGGTGATATTAATCCTCCCTGTACTGTTCCTGAATCTGTAGCCAGTCGTTTTACCATCTTCCATAACTCCACCAATCAGAAATCGTTTGATGTATCTGATAAAATTCTTGTCTGCTATGTCATGCTCTAAAAAATTTATCATCCAATCATGGTCGATGTTGTCGAAGAATCCTTTAATATCTGCGTCTAAGATGTAATTAACCTTATTAGCCATGATATGTTTGTTCACTCTCTGTATTGCATCGTGACAACTCCTGTTTGGACGAAACCCAAAGAGAAATCTTTGAATTTGGGTTCATAGATTGCCTCTAGAATCTCCTTGAAGACTCCTTGCACAACTTTATCCTCAAATGATGGAATGCCTAGTCCGCGTATTTTCCCATTTCCTTTCGGTATAAAGGCTCTGCGCACTGGATAAGGCCTATAAGAAAATTTCTTCATTCTGATTAACAGATTTTCAATATTTTCGTCTATGTTTTCTCCATATTGCTCCTTGGTTACCCCGTCAACTCCAACCGCTTTTCCTTTCGGTTGCTTTTTGTAGGATTCCTTGAGTGTGTCATTGTTTACATATTTCATTAACGACTGTACTCTGTCATATCTTGCTACGAGATTGGCTATTTCTGCTTTCTCTTTTTCCATAGATTACTTGCCTCCTGTGCTTTCTATGTTTTGATTGCAAAAGCAACTTATTGTCCGTCCCTTCCCTCTAGCGTCATTACTGCTTTCCATGGTACTATAGACGAATCCGACTCCTCAATGGTCTTCGTTCATACTCATCATTGCATTGACCGATACTCCCTACTGTCTCATGTACAGAACCATCCAGGCCTCCCAGGTATTTCAAATATAACAATATCAGGTATGCCGTGCTCTAGGACTCCGGTGTGTTTTCATAGTCTCGCTTTAGCGACTAATCCTTGTTGGTGACCCAAGAAAGTAGTAGACCACCCCACACAATCGATAATTCTAACGGAGCTCAATCACTTCACGCTTACGCATTACGGCGTTCCTGTTCCCTGTCCTACGCTTAAACACCGTTGTTAGCCTTTGGTGCTCCAAGGACTTGGTACTGGCAACTTGCTAGGTTTTACCAGACTGGATTCCCACCAGTTATATATTTGGCACCGAACTGGCGCACACTTCCTGAAACTATTATACCTCTAAATAAGAAAAGAAAGGAAGATAATTCACTATCTTCCTTGAATATCAAATGTATACTCGCCATTTTGACAATCTACATGGATTACATCCCCTTGCATAGCGCCAGTCTTAATCATTTCCTTGGCAATCTGTGTCTCAAGATTTCTTTGGATATAACGCTTCATAGGACGAGCACCATATACAGGATCTACCCCCATCTTTGCGATCTGATTGTATACAGCATCACTTACATTCAATGTAATGTCACGTTCAGCCAAACGTTTTTGTAGCAAGCCGACAAACTTGTGGGCAATCTTAATAAAGGCCGAATCATCTAATGCGTTGAACACAATAATTTCATCGATACGGTTAATGAATTCTGGTTTAAAGTGACGCTTTACTTCTTCCATATATTTATCATGTACATCACCAGATTCAAAGGCATATTGGCTACCTAAGTTAGATGTTAAGATAATAATTGTATTCTTAAAATCTACCGTAACACCTTTCGAGTCTGTAATACGACCATCATCAAGAATTTGAAGTAACACATTGAATACATCTGGATGCGCCTTTTCGATTTCATCAAACAAGACAATACTATATGGATTACGACGAACAGCTTCCGTTAATTGACCTCCCTCATCGTATCCTACATATCCAGGAGGTGCACCAATTAATCGTGCCACACTGTGTTTTTCCATGTATTCACTCATATCAATACGCACAATATGTCTTTCATCGTCAAATAACTGTTCAGCCAAAGCCTTGGCAACCTCCGTTTTACCAACACCAGTTGGACCTAAGAACATGAACGATCCAATTGGACGATTCTCATCTTGAATCTGTGCTTTAGAACGCAAGATTGCATCTGTTACAAGTTCTAGAGCTTCATTTTGACCAACAACACGTTTTTCAAGTTCTTCCTTCAAATTCAATAATTTATCTCTTTCAGAAGCAACCAAACGAGTCACGTCAACGCCTGTCCATCTAGAAACGATTTTCGCAATCAATTCTTCATTGACCGTTTCTTGAATCAAAGCATCCTCTTTTTGACTTGCCTGCTCTTTTTGAATACGAGCCTCTAATTCTGGAATCGTGCCATATTGAAGTTTAGCAGCATCTTCGTAACGAGCTTCATTACGCGCTTGCTCTAAATCCAAACGAGCTTTCTCCAAACGTTGTTTATCCTCTTTTTCATTAGCCAAGCCATGTTTTTCGTCTTCCCACTTAGAATGCATTTCATCACGCTTTGATTGTAAAGAAGCTAATTCACTTTCAATTTCTTCACGACGCTCAATAGCCCTTTTATCTTCTTCTTTTTGTAGAGAAGTCTTTTCAATTTGAAGTTGTAAAATCTTACGCTGTAATTCATCCAACTCTTGAGGCATACTTTCCATTTCAACCTTTAACGTAGCACAAGCCTCATCCACTAAGTCAATTGCCTTATCTGGTAAGAAACGATCCGTGATATAACGATCGGACATAGTAGCTGCCGCAATTAAAGCTTCATCCAAAATACGTACACCATGATAACTTTCAAAACGATCTTTTAATCCACGCAAAATACTGATTGTATCCTCTACACTTGGCTGAGCAACTTGTACTTTTTGGAAACGACGCTCTAAAGCGGCATCCTTTTCAATATATTTACGATATTCATTGAAAGTTGTTGCACCAATACAATGTAGTTCACCACGCGCTAACATTGGCTTTAATAAGTTAGCCGCATCCATACTACCTTCGGTTTTACCTGCACCAACCAAGTTATGAATTTCATCAATAAACAAGATGATTTGTCCATCCGATTTTTTAACTTCATCCAAAATGGATTTTAAACGCTCCTCAAATTCACCACGATACTTAGCACCGGCAATCAAAGATCCCATATCCAATTCAATCAAGCGTTTCTCTTTTAATGACTCAGGCACATCCCCCTTCATAATACGCCATGCGATCCCTTCAACAACAGCTGTCTTACCAACACCAGGTTCACCAATCAAAACAGGGTTGTTCTTTGTCTTACGAGATAAAATCTGCATAACACGTCGAATTTCATCATCACGTCCAATAATTGGATCAATCTTACCATCACGCACATCCTGAACTAGATCACGACCATATTTCTTTAAAGCTTCTACATTCTCTTCTGAATTTGGCGTATCAAATTTTTTACCATTACGACGCTCTAATTCAGCTTTGTAGCAAGCATCCTTATTCAAGTTAAAAGTTCTTACCAATTCTTTAGAAATATAAGAACGATTAAACAATAGAGCTAAGAATACACTAGCTACTGAAAGATAAGTTTCATCATGTTGACTCGCCCAGTTTTGCGCATCTTCAAACGATTTCTGCACTTCATTGGATAAATTTATATTACTTGTTGAGCTCTTTGCGACACGATTAGATTCTTGTTGAACCATCTGTAAAGCACGACCTTTATCCAAGCCGATACGCTCAAACAAGCCGTCCAATACATCATCCTTAAAAATCGTTTCCAACATATCCACAGTATCTACACTTGGATGTTGGTTGGATTTTGCCAAATTAATGGCATCCATTAAAATCTTCTGCAAACGCTCTGACATTTGATCGATATTCATAAATAAGCACCTCCTTGCGCTTAGCACTCACTCTTTGTGATTGCTAATGATAGTATAACACCATTTTTGGCACTGTCAACACTTAAGTGCTAATTATTTTTT
>Burrito_p2__coassemble_2122_pt1 | contig 9887 bp, 9 predicted proteins | sample Burrito_p2__metabat2_low_PE_025 | metagenome-assembled genome bin Burrito_p2
GAAGCCAATACTTGTTGGTGTTTTGTTACCATATGAATTTTTGCTAGAACAGAACGTTTAACAGAACCGTCAAGACCTTTGACAGGTTTTGTTACCATATGAATTTTTGCTAGAACAGAACCGTTTGGATCATCGTATGAAGGCGATACGAGTTTTGTTACCATATGAATTTTTGCTAGAACAGAACGAAGCGTGAAAGCTACCTTTAAAGGTTCGAGTTTTGTTACCATATGAATTTTTGCTAGAACAGAACGTGGAAGTTATAATTATATGTATTGTCGAAGTTTTGTTACCATATGAATTTTTGCTAGAACAGAACCATTCCCTAATGATTTCCAACAGATGTATTGTTTTGTTACCATATGAATTTTTGCTAGAACAGAACCAATTCCGTCATGGAAATATATCGGTGATGGTTTTGTTACCATATGAATTTTTGCTAGAACAGAACATCGAATATCATCAATACATTTAATTGCTGGTTTTGTTACCATATGAATTTTTGCTAGAACAGAACTCATTGATGATCTTCCAAAAGGTGAATACAGTTTTGTTACCATATGAATTTTTGCTAGAACAGAACGCGGTTGTTCATTCCTAGGTCAGTACTCAAGTTTTGTTACCATATGAATTTTTGCTAGAACAGAACATTGATCCAACAAACTTCGATAATGCACCAGTTTTGTTACCATAAAGATTTTTGCTAGAATATCGTTTATTTCTCTTGTGTGACATTGACTACCGCATACTCACATATACCCTCTGTTCTCATTGTAAAACCTCAACCAACAAGGCCTGAGCTAATGATTTTTGTTTGTGTAGTCTTTTCTGCCGATTAGAGTTATGTTGTTTAAATGTACTTCTTGATCATTTAGAATGATAATATTGTTTTTAGTGATTTTGTGATTGAGTTTATTTCTTGTGAATTTTGTTTTGCTTTTATGATTGCCATATACAAAATAAACAGGGGATACTTTAGTAAGTCTTCCAATTTGTTTAAATAGGATTTCCATATCTTCTTTTGATGTGGATTCATCCACGAAGTCTTTGCTAAGTAGATAGAAATTTGGCTTTACTTTTAATAATGTATTTGTGATTTCTTTTGTTGTTGTGATGTTGTAGGTGGACATATTCACAGAACCAAAAGTTACGATGTGGATATGATAGCTGATACTATTATGCAGAATATTGGTTTTCTTTTCTTGAATACGATTAATAATACAAATTATGTATAGCTCACATAGCTTTATATGTACGCATATTTCAACAATTTAATAGTAATGCGATACAGATAGGGTATCGTATTTTTTTGCTTAATTTGTTCTTTAAAAGCTTGTTTAAGAGTAAACATAAAAATACTTCTAGAATGAGAATTCCCGTTTGAAGATAGATTATACTATCGCTTCCTCTTTGTTTTATCTTACAGCATTGTTAGAAAGATTTCCTGGCTTATGCAGTATAATAAAGTGGGTGAGACTATGTATAAAATAATGATTGTAGAAGATGATGAACTCATCTCAAAAAAGTTAGAATCGTTTCTTAAATCTTGGAACTATGATGTTAATCGAGTTGTTGATTTTTATAATGTGATGGATGTATTTCAATCTTTCAATCCAGACTTAGTATTAATGGATATAACACTGCCTTATTTGAATGGATATTTGTGGACGGAAAAGATTCGTGAAGGATCCAAAGTTCCAATTATTTTTATTTCAAGTGCTACAGACAATATGAGTATTGTGATGGCTATCTCTAAGGGTGCGGATGATTTTGTATGCAAACCATTTGATTTAAATGTTCTAGCTGCTAAAATTACGGCAATCTTAAGGCGTAGCTATGACTTTGTATCCAATCATAATATCCTTGAATATCAAGGTGTACGCTTTAATTTAGATGATAATACGGTATGTTTTCAATCTTCTCAAATTGAACTGAGTAAGAATGAGGCTAAGATCCTACGTTTACTTATGGAAAAGAAGGGGACGATTGTATCTCGAGATAGTTTAATGGAATATTTGTGGAAGACGGACTTTTATGTGGATGAAAATGCACTAAGTGTGAATGTGAATCGTTTGCGTAAAAAGTTAGAGAGTATTGGCATTGTGGATTTTATTCAAACAAAAAAAGGATTGGGATATAAGATATGAAGTTGTTTAGTCATTATTTAAAAGATCGACGTTTGTTTATAGTTATATATACTTTTAGTCTTTTTACATGTTATGTTGTATTTAAACTCTATAATTTAGAACTTGAAGCTTTTACATATGCCTTTATGATTTTATGTGTATTATTGGTGGTTTGTTTCTTTTGGGATTACTACAAATATTATAAGAAACACCAAACCTTAGTAACACTTCAATCCAATAGTAATGTTTCTTTGTCTTGTGATCTTCAAGATTTTTCATTGATGGGAGAAGATTATCATAAAATCTTAGTGGCTATGAAAGACAATCATGATGAGTATGTTATTTCTTCAGAAAACAAAATGCATGATCTAGAAGATTATTTTACGATGTGGGTACATCAGGCTAAGCTTCCCATTGCCGCTATGAAATTACTACTTGAAGATGAGGAATTGAGTCGTAGTGAAATTAAGTTACAACTCTTACGTATGGATCAATATACAGATATGGTTTTAGCCTATTTACGCTTACATAGTACGCATACTGATTTCTTATTTAAAGAATTGGAGTTGGATGATTTGATTCGACAATCGATTCGTCGCTTTTCTACAGAATTTATTCGTAAACACATTCAGTTGAGTTTTAAAGAAACCGGGGATGTTATTTTGAGTGATGAAAAGTGGCTTGTGTTTGTGTTGGAACAAATTCTTTCGAATAGTCTTAAATATACCAATGAAAATGGTTTGATATCTATATATATGAAGTCTAAACATGTTTTAGTTATTGAAGATACGGGTATTGGTATTAGTGCAAGTGATCTAAGTCGTGTGTTTGAAAAAGGATATACAGGTATGAATGGACGTAGTGATAAAACGGCAAGTGGTTTAGGTCTATATTTATGTAAAAATATTTTAGATATGCTGAATCATAAAATAACGATTGAATCTAATGTAGGTAAGGGCACTCGAGTGATATTAGACCTTACGCATTTTGAAGGAAGAATTGAGTAATCTTACAATCTTGTAAGAATAGTGTTAGCTGAATCGATGGCTGCATTTTTGAATTCTTTGTAGAATTTTGGTGTACATGGAGGTAATGAATATGGCATTATTGGAAGTAAAAAATTTAAAAAAAGTATATACAACAAGATTTACACAGAATCAAGTACAGGCATTGACCAACGTAAACTTTAGTGTGAATAAAGGCGAATATGTCGCTATTATGGGTGAGTCTGGATCTGGTAAGACAACACTATTAAATATCTTGGCAGCTTTAGATAAACCAACAAGTGGACAAGTCTTATTACATGGTAAAGATATTACGCATATTTCAGAAAAAGAAATTGCGAACTTTCGAAGAGAACACTTGGGCTTTGTATTCCAAGATTTTAACTTATTAGATAATTTTAATAATCGCGATAATATTTTCTTGCCTTTGGTTTTAAGTAAGAAAAAATATCCAGAAATGAAAAAAAGATTGGAACCTATCGCAAAACAACTAGGAATTGAGGGTATTTTAGATAAGTTTCCATATGAAATTAGTGGTGGACAAAAGCAGCGTGTAGCTGTAGCTCGTGCTATCATCACAAATCCAGATCTAATTTTGGCCGATGAGCCAACGGGAGCTTTGGATTCAAAGAGTACAGAGGAACTTTTACATTTATTTGGAACAATCAATGCGAATCAACAAACAATCGTAATGGTTACTCATTCGACAAAGGCAGCAAGTCACGCTTCTCGCGTTCTGTTTATTAAGGATGGAAAAATTTTCCATGAAATTTATAAGGGAAACAAGAATTTAGATCAGATGTACCAATGTATTAGTGATACGTTGACATTATTAGCTACAGGTGGTGTGCATCATGAGTAGAGCTTTCTATTTAAATTTAGCTGTAGATAATTTGAAGAAGAATGCGCGTACCATCATTCCTTATATATTAACGAGTGTCTTAACGACAATGATGTTGTATATGGTTGTTTCTTTGGCAAATAATCCACATTTAAATGAAATTGTAGGAGGAGCATCTATAAAGCAGTTATTAGGTTTTGGCACTGTGATTATTGAAATCTTTGCGTTTATTTTCTTGTTCTATACACATAGTTTCTTGATTAAAAGAAGACAAAAAGAATTCGCATTATTCTCTATATTGGGAATGGAAAAGAAACACTTAGCTCGAGTTTTGTTTTATGAAACATTAATAACTCTACTTGTTTCATTAATTTTAGGAATTGGATTAGGTGTTTTACTGGATAAAGCGATGTTTTTGGTTATCGCAAAAATGATTGGTGCAGATATTATACTCGGCTTCTACTTTTCTTTTATAGGTATGAGACAATGTGTTCTTGTGATTGGATTGATTTATGTATTGATCTATTTCTATTCTATGATTCGTATTCATATTTCAAGTCCGATTGAATTGCTTCATTCCGATCATATGGGTGAAAAAGAGCCTAAGGCCAAATGGTTTCTTTCCATTATTGGTATTCTTTGTCTAGGTATTGGATACTATTTATCAATTACTACTAAAAATCCTTTAAGCGCACTCTACGTCTTTTTTGTGGCTGTAGTACTTGTCATTATTGGAACGTATTTATTATTTACATCGATTTCGGTCACTTTCTTAAAATTAATGAAGAAAAACAAGAATTACTATTATAAGACGAATCACTTTATTAGTATTTCTGGCATGATGTATCGTATGAAACAAAATGCCGTAGGACTTGCGAATATTTGTATTCTTTCAACAATGGTTTTAGTCATGTTGTCGTCAACCCTTAGCATGTGGTCAAGTATTGATCGTGTTGTGGATTCACAATATCCAAGAGATTTTATTGGAACAGGATATGGGGAAGCTGCCAATATTGATTTTGATGAAATGAGTGAAGAATTGATTCGTATGGGCATTGTTCCAAAGAATCTTCTTGCGTATAAAGAGTTGGGTTATGCAGGATATTTAAAGAATGGCACTTTGATTACAGATTATCGTGATGAGGGAATTAATGCCGTAAATGAAATTCAAGAATTTTATTGTCTTCCATTAAAAGATATTCAAGATTATGAAAATATTAAGGGTTCTTTAAAGCCAAATGAAATCTATGTGTATTCCAATGTAGAAAAGGCTAAAGAGAAAACTTTATCTTTATTTGGAAAAGAATATGTTGTGAAGAAACAATTGGACCACTTGAGGATGGATGAAAGAAATCCCAATGTGACAGAGCATTATTATATTATTGTGGATTCAGAAAAGACTTTAGAAACGATGCAAGAAGATCAGACAAATGTGTATGGCGACGACGCGAGTACAATATATGCTAGTTATTCATTTGATTGTGATGCGAATGATCGTAGGGTTATTGAAAAATTAACTCAAAATGGAAATATAAATAATTTTATTTGGACAAATAAATCGGATCAGAAACAAGGTTTGATTGAATTATATGCAGGCATCTTATTTATTGGAATCTTCTTAAGCTTCTTATTTATCATGGCAACCATTCTGATTATGTACTACAAACAGATTACTGAAGGCTATGAAGATAAGGATCGTTTTGAAATTATGCAAAAAGTAGGTCTAGAACAAAGTGATGTAAAGAAGGCTATTCATTCGCAAGTACTGACGGTATTCTTTATGCCATTACTTGTTGCAGGACTTCATGTTTGTTTTGCGTATCCAATGATTGAAAAGTTACTTCATTTGTTGTTTGTGAGCGATTCATGGCTTTATGTTCGAACAACATCTATGTGTTTTGTGGCTTTTGCCCTAGTCTACATTGTGATTTATGTATTAACTTCAAAAGTCTATTATGGAATTGTAAAAAGAAATGCTTAATTGGATATTGGGATTTATCTTGATTGGATTATGTATCTATATTTATTATGTAAATCATCATGGAATTTAGTACTCGAATAGAGTACTATTTTTCTTAGGTGATATATATGTTTATAAATGGATTTGACATCTTGTGGGATGAAATTGATGATTATGTGGCCGATATTAAAAGTATTCGAAGTATTGATCAATTCATGTTTAATAAGCCGGTCACTTTCTTTTGTGGAGAAAACGGAAGTGGTAAATCCACTTTATTAGAGGCTCTTGCGATTAAAAATGGATTGAATCCAGAAGGTGGAACAAGAAACTATAATTTTTCTACGTATGATTCGTATTCTAGATTGCATGAACATATGCGTTTGTGGCGTTCTAGAAAACCGGATTGGATGTATTTCTTGCGTGCAGAAAGCTTCTATAATGTCGCGACAAAAGAAATGGAGTATAGTGGTGTTTTGTCTGAAAGATATCATGATCAATCGCATGGTCAAAGTTTCTTTTCTGTATTGATGAAACAAACGAATAAAAATGGACTTTACTTTTTGGATGAACCGGAAGCGGCTTTATCTTGTCAGAATCAATTGGCATTATTATACTTGATTGAGGAATGTGTGAAACAAAATTGTCAATTTATCATTGCGACACATTCACCTATATTATTGGGTTTTCCCAATGCACAAATCTTATCATTTGATGAAGATAAGGTAGAAGAAGTGGATTATAAATCTACGTCTAGCTATCAAACAATGAAATTATTTTTGGATCGGTATGATTATTTTGTGAAAGATATTCAAGAGAATAATGATGGAGGGGTATTGTGATTAAATTAATTGCGATTGGTAAGAATAAAGATAAGGCTTTACAGTCTTTAGAGAAAGAATATATGAAGCGTTTGTCGGCTTTTTGTAAGTTTAGCGAAATCGAAGTCAAGGATGAAGCAAATGAACATGTTTCTAGAGAAGCTGAAGTCTTATTGGTGAAAGAAAAAGAGGGAAATCGTGTTCTAGAAAAATTATCAGATCAAGATTTTGTGGTATTGCTTGATCTTCATGGAAAGATGATTGATTCTGAGTCGTTTGCGAAAAATTTGGATATGTGGCAAATGAAGTATTCAAATATTGTCTTTGTGATTGCGGGAAGTCTTGGACCAAGTGAAAAATTAGTTTCTAGAGCGAATTATCGTTGGAAATTATCGGATCTAACTTTTACGCATTTAATGACCCGTGTCTTGATGTTGGAACAGATTTATCGTGGTTTTATGATCAATAATGGTCGTAATTACCACAAGTAAGTGATGTAAGCGCTTTTTGTGAAATATTTTACTTGTGAAAAACTAGTCAATCAATTTATGTAGTGATATAATGGATGTGCAAAAATGACAGTAGGAGGAATATACATGACAAAGAGAACTGTTAAAGACCTTGATGTAGCTGGAAAAAAGGTCATCGTACGTTGTGATTTTAACGTGCCAAGAAAAGATGGTGTTATCACTGATGATAACCGTATCGTAATGGCTTTACCTACAATTAAATATTTAGTAGAAAACAAAGCTAGAGTTATTTTGATGTCTCACTTAGGAAAAGTTAAGACTGAAGAAGACAAAGCTAAAAACAACTTGGAATGCGTAGCCGTGCGTTTACAAGAATTGTTACCAGATGTAAAAGTAACTTTCTGCCCAGTAACTCGTGGTGAAGAATTAGAAAACGCTGTAAATGCATTAGCTGATGGTGAAATCGTATTAATGCAAAATACTCGTTATGAAAAAGGCGAAAGTAAAAACGATCCTGAATTAGGTGCATATTGGGCTAGTTTAGGTGAAGTATTCGTTGAAGATGCATTCGGATCTGTTCACCGTGCTCACGCTTCTACTGTAGGTATCCCTACAAACATTAAAGAAAACGGATTAGGATTCTTAGTTGAAAAAGAAGTTACAATGTTAGGAAAAGCTGTTGATGAACCAGCTCACCCATTTGTAGCTATCATTGGTGGATCTAAAGTATCTAGTAAGATCGATGTTGTTGACAACTTATTGAAAAAAGCTGACAAAGTTATCATCGGTGGTGGAATGGCTTATACATTCTCTAAAGCTGTTGGTGGTTCAATCGGTACTTCATTAGTTGAAGATGACAAATTGGATTTGGCAAAAGAATATTTAGAAAAAGCTGGAGACAAATTAGTTCTTCCTGTAGATAATGTAATCGCTGATGCATTCAGTGAAGAAGCTAACACTAGTGTTGCTGATGCTGGACAAATTCCTGATGGATGGATGGGATTAGATATTGGTCCTAAATCTGTTGAATTGTTCAAAGAAACTTTAGCTGGTGCTAAAACTGTAGTATGGAATGGACCTATGGGTGTATTCGAAATGCCTAAATTCGCTAAAGGTACTGAAGAAGTATGTAAAGCTATCTCTGAATTACCAGAAGCTATTACAGTAATCGGTGGTGGAGACTCTGCTGCTGCAGCAAAACAATTAGGATATGCAGACAAATTCTCTCACGTTTCAACTGGTGGTGGAGCTAGTTTGGAATATATGGAAGGTAAAACATTACCTGGTATCGCTATTATCAGCGAAAAGTAATAAGGAGATGTACTTAAGATGAGAAAACCTATTATCGTTGGAAACTGGAAAATGAACAAAAACAACGCTGAAACAAAAGCTTTCTTCGAAGCTGTTGATGGTGTTGCTGCTAGCGAAAATGCTACTTATGGAATTGGATGTCCATTTACTGATTTAAGAACTGCATTGGATCACGCTAAAAACTTAGTTGTAGCTGCTGAAAACTGCCACTTTGAAGATAGTGGAGCTTTCACTGGTGAAGTTAGTGTTCCTATGTTAGAAGAAATGGGAGTTAAATACTGCATTATCGGTCACTCAGAACGTCGTGAAATGTTCGGTGATACTGATGAAACAGTAAACAAAAAAGCAAAACGTTTAATTAAAGCTGGAATCACTCCAATCTTATGTGTTGGTGAAACAGAAGCTGATTACGATGCTGGAAACTCAGAAAAAGTAATTCGTGAAGAATTAGCTGGTTCTTTAGCTGACTTATGTCCAAAATGTGTTGGTGAAATGGTAATTGCTTACGAACCAATCTGGGCTATCGGAACTGGAAAATCTGCTTCAGTTGAAATTGCTGAAAACTGCTGTAAAATCGTACGTGACCAAGTTAAGGTTATGTATGGTGAAGAAGCTGCTGAAAAAGTACGTATCCAATATGGTGGAAGTGTTAAACCTAACAACATCGTTGAATATATGGCTCAACCAGATATTGATGGTGCATTAATTGGTGGTGCTAGTTTGAAAGAAGATAGCTTCACAGAAATCATTGAAAAAACAAAATAATTAATGATAATTTAGGCCTCAAACGAGGCCTTTTCTTTTGACAGATGCTAACCAAAAAAATAATTTAGGGTTGTTTGTGAGGTGGTTTCGTGGTAAACTAGTCATGAACTATTTTAAATAGGGGGTAGAATAAAATGAACTTTGTAGAAAATAATGGTAAAAAAGTTGCAGCGATTTTATGTGTAGCATCTGCTTTCCCTGTTGTGGCAACAGTAGTTGCAGCTAAGGAAGAACCAGGATGGCATGGTGATCGCTATGTCAATGAAGATAAAACTGTGGCAAAAGGATGGCAAGAAATCGAAGGAAAATCTTACTATTTTTCAGAAGATGGAACAGTAAATTCTTCAAAGACTGAAGAAGCAACAACAGCTAGCGTTTCAAGTAACATTACAGGGGAAGTGAAAGAAACAGTGGCAACAGCTAGTCAAGAAGCTGTAAAAGAAGAAACAGAACAAAAAGCCGCAGAAGTAGTTGAAACTCCGGTAACTACAACTGAAACTCCAGCAGAAACACCTGCTCCTGAACAGACTGAGACTCCAGCTCCTGAGCAAAATGTAACACCTGCTCCAGAACAGACTGAGACTCCAGCTCC
>Burrito_p2__coassemble_2661_pt1 | contig 8086 bp, 7 predicted proteins | sample Burrito_p2__metabat2_low_PE_025 | metagenome-assembled genome bin Burrito_p2
TTTGCCATAGTAGAAATACTAAAAGTAACATTGATTATTATAGAAAAATGCAAAAGACACTAGTTCACGTAAGCACAACGAATTACTAGTGTCTTTACATTAGAATAATTCAGAGTGATCACTGTATCTAGTGCTTTTCTTGTATGTGTATTAAATGATTGCTGGTAATAATTTATCAAAAAGTATTGACAACGCTTACAGATGAATGTTAACATATGCCTGCAAATAAAAAGACATGTAACTGGTAATGCAGGCAGGATCTAATAAATTGCTTTGAATTTTTCAAGGTGTTTATGGGATTCTGCCTTTTTTGCACTTTGAATGGCCATTCTTAAATAGATGATAGGAGAAAACAATTTATGGATTACAAAAAAATTGCAAATGAGATTTTAGATTTGATTGGTGGTTCGAAGAATGTTGCGACTTTGGAACATTGTTCAACAAGATTGAGATTTAGTTTGGTTGACAAGAGTGTTGTTGATGTAGAAAAAATCAAGAAAATCAAGGGTGTTATGGGCGTTGTGGATGGAAGTCAATTTCAGATTGTGATTGGAAACAACGTTGTTGAAGTGTATGATACATTATTGAAGATTTGTCCTTTAAGTGGAAATCAAGGTATTGAAGCTAAAAAGGATGATCGTAAATGGGGTGCGAAATTATTAGAATTTATCATTAGTGTATTTCAACCACTAGTTCCTGCTATTGCGGGTGCTGGTGTATTAAAGTCCGTTTTATTATTGCTTTCGATGTTTGGATTGTTGGCAAATGATTCAACTGTATATACGGCATTGGCTGCTATTTCAGATGCAACATTCTATTTCTTACCTATTATGGTTGCGGTAACGACTGCGAATGCTTTAAAGTCAAATCGTTTGGTTGCGGTTGCGGCAGTTGGATATTTATTGTTGCCTGCAACTACACAAGCTCTTACAGATGGAATGACATTGTTTGGTTTTGCGGTAAAGAATGTTACGTATAGTTCACAGGTATTCCCTGCAATCTTATGTGTTATTTTCTTAAGCTTGATGGAAAGAGGATTCAATAAAATTTCTCCAAAGGCTATTCGTATTTTCTTTGTTCCAATGATGTCTTTGGCTATCACAATTCCTGTGACTTTATTGATTTTAGGCCCATTGGGATATAATATTGGTACATTATTTACGGCTGTAATCTTAGCTCTTTATGGAAAACTTGGATTTGTGGCATTAGGATTACTTGCAGCTATTTTACCATTTATGATTGCGACTGGAATGCATAAAGCTTTACTTCCATATGCCATCACAACATATGGTCAATTGGGATATGAAGCTTTATATATGCCTGCAAGTTTAGCTCACAATATTAGTGAGAGTGGTGCTTGTTTTGCGGTGGCATTGAAATCTAAAGATGAAAATTTAAAACAGACGGCATTATCGGCTGGAATCTCTGCCTTAATGGGTATTACAGAGCCTGCATTGTATGGTGTTACTTTACAAAATAAAAAGGCTATGATTGGTGTTGTATTGTCTGGAGCCATTTCTGGTATGTTGATGGGATTGTTTGTCGTAAAAGCATTTATTGTTGTAGGGCCTGGTTTGGCAAGTATGTCCATGTTTGTGGATTCTGCAAATGGAAGTAACTTCATGTATGCATGTATTGGTTTTGCGGTTGCGTTATTAGGATCTTTCATTATCACATTTGTGTTATGGAAAGATAGTGATAGTGAAGTTGAAGAAGATGTTACTGTTGTTGAAGCGTTAACAGAAGAAGAAAAAGAAGTGAATATTTTAGTATCACCATTAAATGGTGAGGCTGTTGATTTAAGTACAGTGAGTGATGAGATGTTCGCATCGAAGACTTTGGGTGATGGTATTGCCATTGTTCCTAAAGATGGTAAGTTATATGCTCCTTGTGATGCCGAAGTAGTTATGTTATTTGAGACTAAGCATGCGATTGGTTTAAGAACAAGTAATGGCGCTGAGATCTTGATTCATATTGGTGTAAATACTGTTTCTATGGAAGGTGTTGGATTTACGGCTTTTGTAAAGCAGAATGATAAAGTAAAAGAGGGGGATTTATTAATTGAATTTGGTTTGGATGCAATCAAAGAAAAGAATTTAGATCCTACTGTAATGGTTGTGAATAGTAATAGTACAAGTTATAAAGTATTAAATCAGTCATATGGAGATGTTAAGACTGGTGATGTATTGTTTGATGTAAAAAGAGGGTAATGTATATGAAAAAGTTTCCTGAAGGATTTTTATGGGGTGGTGCTACGGCTGCCAATCAATTTGAGGGTGGTTGGAACCTTGGTGGCAAGGGATGCTCCGTTTCGGATGTTGCAAGAGCTCATTTTGATGCGGACGTAAAGGATTATAATAAGCATGTTTCAATAACGACAAAGGATATTGAGGAGGGCTTAGCTCATCCTGAGGATGAAGTGAATTATCCGAAGCGTCATGGTAGTGATTTTTATCATCATTATAAAGAGGATATTGCCTTAATGGCAGAAATGGGGTTCAAGACATATCGTATGAGTATTGCGTGGTCAAGAATTTTTCCAAATGGAGATGATTTGGAGCCGAATGAAGAGGGTTTGAAATTCTATGATGATGTATTTGATGAATTATTAAAGTATGGTATTGAGCCATTGGTGACAATGTCTCATTATGAACCACCATTAAATTTAGTATTAAACTATGATGGTTGGTATTCTAGAGAAGTGATTGGTTTCTTTACTCGTTTTGTGGAAACAATTTGTACTCGATATAAAAATAAAGTGAAGTATTGGCTAACTTTTAATGAAGTGGATAGTATGATTCGCCATCCTTATACGACGGGTGGACTTGTTGAAGATCGTTTTGAAGGTAAAAACTTCGAAGAAGTGATTTTCCAAGCTATGCACCATCAATTTGTGGCGAGTGCTTTGGCAACAAAGATTTGTCATGAAATTGTTCCAGATTCAAAGGTGGGTTGTATGTTGACTAAACTTACATATTATCCATATACTTGTAAGCCAGAAGATGTATTGGCTGCGCAACAAAAGATGCGTTCTACGTATGCCTATAGTGATACGCAGGTATTTGGTGAATATCCAGCTTATTTATTGTCTTATTTTAAAAACAACAATATTAATATTGTCAAAGAAGCCGATGATGATCGTATTATGAAGGAATATCCTGTAGATTTCATTTCATTCTCTTATTATATGTCTAGTTGTGAAGCTGCAGATAAGACGGGTTTGGATGTAACTCCTGGAAATACGATTTTGGCTGTTAAGAATCCATATTTGGAAACAAGCCAATGGGGTTGGCAAATTGATCCATTGGGATTGAGAATTTCATTGGTTGAATTGTATGATCGTTATCGTAAACCATTATTTATTGTTGAGAACGGTTTGGGTGCAAGAGATGTATTAACCGAAGATAAAAAGGTGCATGATCAGTATCGTATTGAATATTTGAAAAAGCATTTTGAATGTATGTTAGATGCGATTGTAGAAGATGGTGTTGAACTTATGGGCTATACTTCATGGGCATGTATTGATTTGATTAGTGAATCAACAAAACAAATTTCAAAACGCTATGGATATATCTATGTGGATATTGATGATTATGGAAATGGAACTTATAATAGATATAGAAAAGATAGTTTCTATTGGTATAAGAAGGTTATCGAAAATAATAGTGTAGATTTTGAATAATAGTAGAATGGAGCAGGGAAATGAATTACGTAATTAAGAAAGTTTTAAATTCAAGCGTCGTTCTTGTGAGTGATCATGAGAACAATGAGTTCATCCTGCTTGGTAAAGGAATTGGTTATGGCAAAAAGGTTGGTGAAAGCATAGATCAAAGTGCTTCAAATCAGATATTTGTTCCTGTGGAAAACACAAAGTCTAAACAGTTTGAAGAATTGATGGATGATATTCCAATCGATATTTTGACGATTACACAAGAAATCATTGTGGAGGCACAAAAGCTTTTGGAGTGTGAGTTCAATAAAAGTCTATACTTGATTTTGGCAGATCACTTGAATTTTGCGGTGCAAAGAGTTCGCGATGGGATTGTCATTACCAATCGCGTGTTTTGGGAAATTAAAAATTATTATCCAAAAGAATTCAAGGCTGGTTTAATGGCTATCTATATGTTTGAGGAAAAGCTTGGCATTACACTTCCTGAAGAAGAGGCGGCCAATATTGCCTTCCATTTTGCGAATGCGACAATGGGTAAACAAGAGAGTCATGATACGATGAAATATGCCAAAGTCATTGGTGAAATTATCAATATTGTGATTTTTTCGCTGAATCGAAATGTGGATCGGCAGAGCGCTCACTATATGCGTTTTGTCACACACATTAAGTTCTTTGTCGAAAGATATTTCACAAATAGTATGTTGAATAATCAAAATGATTTGTTGTATAACCAAATGAAGAGTGCGTATCCAAAAGAGATGGCCGTCGCATTAAAAATTAAAGCTTTCTTAGAACAAAAGTATGGTACTCCATTAACAAATGAGGAAGTAACCTTCTTAGTTGTTCATATTGCACGTATTATGCAAGGGTAGAATGAGATGATTTATTCTACTCTTTTCTTTTTGATTTGAATAAAAGCAACAAATTTATTGGAATTAATAATGTTTTCACATTGAAGTTTTATAATGGAAATTGGCTACTGGATGTAGTAACGGCTACCCTTGGAATTAAAAATGATATCTGCTTGCGATCTCGACAGATCCTTCTATTTTTTTGTAGGAGGATGTATTGTATGTATATTTATCTGTACATTGATGTTGCTCTTGAGTAATGGCCATAGTAGAAATACTTAGAATTACATTATTGATTATAGAAAATGCAAAAGACACTAGTCTGCCCAATCGCAAAGGAATTGACTAGAGCCTTAGCATTAGAATAATTTCAGAGCAACCACTATATCCAGTAGTCTTTCTGTAGGTATATTAAATAATCGATATATTTAAATGTCAATGCTAAATCTATCTAAATCAATGAAAATAAGTCGTTTTAGATGAAATAGGAACAATCGCAACAAATTTATTGGAATTAATAATGTTTTCACATTGAAGTTTTATAATGGAAATTGGCTACTGGATGTGATTGGTGGTTACCTCTTGTTAAGGAGTTTTGAAGCCTTGAATCTTGAATTCCAGGTAAGTAGATCCTTCTATTTTTTTACAGGAGGAAAGCTTATGTATATATATCTACATATTGATGTTGCCATGTATTTAATGGCCATAGTAGAAATACTTAGAATCACATTATTGATTATAGAAAAATGTAAAAGACACTAGTTCACGTAAGCACAACGAATTACTAGTGTCTTTTGACATTGTATAATTCAGAGTGACCACTGTATCCAGTAGCTTTTCCGTATATATATTAAATAATCGATATATTTAAATGTCAAGGCTAACTCTATCTAAATCAATGAAAATAAGTCGTTTTAGATGAAATAGGAATAATCGCAACAAATTTATTGAAATTAATAATGCTTTCACATTGAAGTTTTATAATTGAAATTGGCTACTGGATGTGGTTGGTGGTTGCCTCTTGTTAAGGAGTTTTGAAGCCTTGAATCTTGAATTCCAGGTAAGTAGATCCTTCTATTTTTTACAGGAGGAAAGCTTATGTATATATATCTACATATTGATGTTGCTATGTGCTTATTTGCCATAGTAGAAATACTAAAAGTAACATTGATTATTATAGAAAAATGCAAAAAGCACTAATCACCACTAGCAATGGAAAAAGATTAGTGCTTCAGCATTAATTTGATTTCAGAGCAGCCACTGCTTTTCCAGTAGCTTTTCTCTGCTTGTATTATAGCTATAAATAGAAGATTATGCAAATGAGGTAGTTCTTTTGATTAGAGTTTGTTAATTATTATAAAGGTCATTTAAATATAAGGAGAAGGGGTAGACATGAACAATGAAATAATTAAGTTTAATAATGGAAATTTAGAATTAGACGTTACGGTAACTCCAGATAAAGATACTGTGTGGTTATCTGCGAATCAAATGGCATTGTTGTTTGATCGTGATGAAAAAACAATTCGTAAGCATATTAATAACATATTTAAAGATTGAGAAGTTGAAAAAGAGAACAACACGAAAAAAATGCGTGTTGTTGGAGTTAAGTAATCTGTTCCATTTTATTCTTTAGATGTAATTATTTCCGTTGGGTATAGAGTAAAATCACAAAACGGAATTATCTTTCGTAAATGGGCAACATCTATATTGAAGGACTATATGATAAAGGGATTTACAGTTAATGAAAAGAGACTTGAGGCTTTAGATAAAACTATCCAAATACAGTCTAGAATGCTTGCTTCTGCTTTAAACATTGAAGAAAAAGAAGTGTTGAACGTTGTTGATGCCTATTCGAATGCATTAACTCTTCTAGATGATTATGATCATGGAACGATTCCTAAACCGGATGACATTGCTTCTGTTTATCAGTTAACCTACGAAGAAGTCGTGAATTGATTGATTCTATGAAATATGGAAACTATTCAAATGTGTTTGGTGTTGAAAAAGAGTATGGAAAGCTTAATGGAATCTTAGCGGCTATCTATCAATATGTTTTTGGAACTGAATTGTATCCAAGTATTGAAGAAAAAGCTGCAAACCTACTTTACTTTTTAATCAAAGATCATCCTTTTGTGGATGGTTGCAAACGTATTGGTGCATCCATATTCTTGGAATTTCTAAATAAGAATAAACATCTGATTATCGATGGAAAACAGATTATTTCAGACAGTGCTTTAGTCGCAATTACATTAATGATTGCGAGTCTAGACCAGAAGAAAAGGAAACGATGGTCAAACTTGTCATGAATTTTTTGAAATGTGAATTTTAAAAGACATTATTTCGTGTAAATTAGTATCTTTTGATATGGTGTTGTGATTTAAAAAGAGGGTTGTTCAAGATTGACAACAAGTCTTAAATTCGGAAAACTATCATCAGTTAGACATCTCTGACAAGAGGTGGAGGGGTTGGAAGTGCAGTGAGTGAAGTACTTGCACCTGAAGGAGTCGTATGCAGACAATATATGTTAGGTATGCAAAATGTGTTTGGCAGAAGTGGTAATCCTAAGGATTTATTGGATACTATGAGTTGGACGCTAAGCATATCGCAGATAAAATAAAGAAAATTGCAGAAAAGTAATATTTAATATAACAAGTCACCTGATAACCGGGTGACTTGTTTAATGTTTATAAAAATTTTTTAGAAATTCATGCGATTTAATAATGTTTTCACATTGAAGTTTTATAATTGGAATTGGCTACTGTGTACAGTAGGGTGGTACCTCTGAAATTAAAAGTAATTTAGCTTGCGTTCTCGGCTCGATTCCGTTTATTGTAGGAGGTTGTCATATGTATATTTATCTTTATATTGACGTTGCCATGTGTTTAATGGCACTAGTAGAAATACTACGACTTACGTTAATGATTATAGAAAAATGCAAAAGACACTAGTCCGCCCAATCGCAAAGGAATTGACTAGTGCCTTAGCATTAGAATGATTTCAGAGCAACCACTGTATCCAGTAGTCTTTCTGCATCTGTATTATACCGATAAAGGAATGTTTATGCAAATCTGTTGGTTGATAGTGTGATGCTATACACTATTATAGAAAAAATAAAAGACATTCGTTCATCCAACTCGCAGCGTATTAAACCAGATAAAGGAGCGCATGTGTAAACTGATTGTGTTGACAACAAGGCTTAAATTCAGTAGTATAATCATCGGTTAGTCACCTCTAACAAAGAGATGGCTTCTTTTGTAGAATAAGAGTTAGTATTTTCTAACTTGGAGGCATAATGAAAAAGATTCTATATATCATGATTGGATGCATATCATTAGGGTTAGGAATTATTGGTGTCATATTACAGATTCTTCCAACGGTTCCTTTTGTGTTACTTGCAGCTTTTTGTTTTGCAAAATCAAGTGAAAGATTGGATGGTTGGTTTAAGAATACGAAGTTGTATGAAGAGAATAATATTAAGAGTGGTATGACGAAACGAGCAAAGCTTCGTATTATGTGTTCAGTAACTTTATTAATGAGCATTGGATTTATCATGATGGGATTGAAG
>Burrito_p2__coassemble_4172_pt1 | contig 5427 bp, 3 predicted proteins | sample Burrito_p2__metabat2_low_PE_025 | metagenome-assembled genome bin Burrito_p2
CAAAACTTTAGAGATGCCTTGGCCAAGAAACAATCGAAATACATGAATCTAGATTTAGATTCAAACAAGAACATCGTTGTCACTTGTGGAAGTACCGAAGCTATGATGGCAGCCATGATGAGTGTTTGTGATCCAAGCGATAAAGTGATTGTTTTCTCTCCATTCTATGAAAACTATGGGGCGGATTCCATCCTTTGTGGTGCTAATCCAATTTATGTTCCTTTACATCCACCTGTATTCAACTTTGATAAAGAAGAATTAGAAAATGCGTTTAAACAAAATCCTAAAGCTTTGATTTTGTGCAATCCAAGTAATCCTTGCGGAAAAGTGTTCTCAAAAGAAGAATTGGAATATATCGCATGTCTTGCCGTAAAATATGATACGTATGTGATTACGGATGAAGTTTATGAACACATTGTATATGCACCATACAAACATACATATTTTGCTTCTTTACCTGGTATGTTTGAAAGAACCGTTTCTTGTAGTTCCCTATCTAAAACGTATTCCATTACAGGGTGGCGTTTAGGCTATTGTATTGCCCCTGAAAATATCATCGAACAAATCAAGAAAGTACATGACTTTTTAACCGTTGGTGCTGCTGCTCCACTTCAAGAAGCAGCTGTAGTAGGGCTTGAATTTAGCGATACTTATTATGATGAACTACAAAAGCTATATACACACAAGAAAGATTTATTCATCAATGGCTTAAAAGAATTGAACATTCCGCATACAGAACCGCAAGGAGCTTACTATGTCATGGTCGATATCAGTGAATTTGGCTATGATTCAGATTTAGATTTCTGTGTGGATCTCATTAAAAACGTCGGTGTGGCGGCCGTTCCTGGATCTAGTTTCTTTAAAGAGAAGGAAAATCGCTATATTCGTTTCCACTTTGCGAAAAAAGATGAAACCTTACTTGCCGCATTAAATCGATTAAAAGATATGCGTGCAAAAATGCCTTATAAAAAAACCGTTGGGTAGTAATCCAACGGTTTTGTCTTTTATCACAATCACTCACGAATTTTAAAAATGTTCAACACACATATTTAACGAAATTCACAAATGTTTATTTGTATATTTTAACGAAAATGAGAAATGTTTCATTGAAACATTTCGGTGATTCCGTTGTGACTTTCAAAAAGCCAATTACTTCCATTAAAAGTTCACTATTTTTCCATTATTTATCATCACAAGATAAACAGACTCATCGAAGTGAGCCATTTATTAAAATTGAGATTTAGGATTCTTACCAAGAATAAAATCACGAATATCTGAACATAATTCATGAACATTATCTTCACCAAGATAAATCATATGTCCACTTTGGTATCCTTTCCAGAATACACGATCTTTTGGAAGTCCAGCATGATCCATTGTGTGCCATGCATATCCAAATTCAGTACATAGATCAAACCATCCATTCGCAAAGAATGCACGCATTCCTGGACGACGTGTCATTGCATAACGCAATTCTTCTGCGGTTGTACCTTTCTTTTCTTCTTTATCCCAATGCATATAATAATCAGTTCCTGGAATAAAGTTGCGGTCTAATTTTACATTTAATTTTGGAAGTAGATCTCCTGTAAATGCAGCATAGAAGAATGTATCGTAACGATCGGCTGTCGCATCATCCCACAATGCCTTTTTGATTTCATCTTGTTCGGGCTCTAATAATGGACGAGTCACACGACCATCATAACGAGATACAGCTTTTCCTTTTGTCTTTAATACTTCTTGACGATAATCATCATCATCAATTTTTAAGCCATGACGAATCAAGTATTCTCTAGAAACACCTGTATAATAACTTACTTTTTCTAAGATATGTTCTTTTTCTTCTTCCGAAATGGCTTCTCCTTTATAAAGTGCAAGTACATAATCATGGTCTGCGAAAGCCTTTGCTTCTTTCACAAAATCTTCTACACTTTGATCAGTTGGATGATTGTGATACCAGTTTACACCTGCATATGTAGGAAATCCCAATACACTTGTTTCAACAGGTAAGCCTTCACCAAAGTATTTACCTACAGTAACCGTATTTCCAATAAACACAATACCATCAAAGGCAATACCATAGCCTCTTTCTCTTCCCATTGTGGCAGCAATTCCTGCAGCGACTGCACTACGAGTACATCCATAACTTTCGCCACATAAATATTTTGGTGACAAACCACGATTATAACGACGAACCCAAGCTTCAAGAACTGTCAATAGGGCTTCTGCATCTTGTTCAATGCCAAAGAAATCTTTCTTCTTACTTTCATCAATCAATACACCATATCCGGTTCCAACAGGATCAATCAATACGATATCCGCAATATCAATCAAACAATCTGGATTATCAATGACTTTATAAGGTCCAAAAGCACTTTCACGATCCACTTCATCATACTGCATACGACGCGTTCCTAAAAAACCTGCATGAACATACATACAACTCGATCCAGGACCTCCATTATACGCAAAGACAACAGGACGATCAGCTGTATCTTCTACATCGCTTCTAAAATAGGCATACGTGAAAATTGATGCGACTGGATTTCCATCTGGTCCATAGATGACATTGTCTTCACAAATTGTATGATATGGAATTTCTTTTCCTGACAATGTAATTTTTCCATCAGACTCAAAACGAGCGGGTTTAAAAGTATCTGGTTTAAAGCTTTCTGTTTTATACATAATTCGTTTCCTCCACAATAATTCCATTATAGAACGTAGTGAAAAATAGTCAATGTAAATTATTACATTTTTGTAAATAAAAATGAAAAGAGAGAAACTATTCATTTCCCTCTTCATCATACGTATCTAAAAAGTGATGTCTTGCATGATCATCCTTATAGGCAATCACGGTTTTAAGGCTTACATTTTCTACACTCTTAAAAATATTTTGTTCTACAAACGGATTGACTTTCTTCAATTCCTTGATTAAGTTTTTCATTTCTAAACGCTTTGACTTGGATTGTGTTAAACATGTTTCATTGGCACAAGCCTGAGTGAATTTGCATGCACACTGAATGAAATACAGATTGTTGTGTTTTGCCCAAGCCTTAATATCATCTTCATGAATCAAGTATAGTGGTCGAATGACTTCCATACCCTTAAAGTTATTTGAATGTAACTTTGGCATCATCGTTTGAATTTGTCCCCCATAAAGCATCGACATTAAAATGGTTTCAATCACATCATCATAGTGGTGTCCCAAAGCTATTTTGTTACACCCTAAATTCTTGGCATAGTTATATAAATGACCTCTTCGCATTCTTGCACATATATAACATGGATTCTTTTCAATATTAAAAACATTGTCAAAAATATCACTCTCAAAGATTTCAATTGGAATATTTAGCTTTTTGGCATTCCTTTCAATAACCTCACGATTCTCTTTTGAATAGCCTGGATCCATTACGATATATTTCACATCAAAATGAACCGGTGAATGTTTATGCAGTTCTTGAAAACATTTTGCCATCAACATCGAATCTTTTCCACCCGAAATACACACCGCAATGCAATCGCCTTTTTTGACAAGCTCATAATCACGGATAGCCTTCGTAAATTTTGACCAAATCTTTCTTCGATACGTTTTAATAATACTTCTTTCGACTTGTGCACAAAAATCATCCGACACATTTGTGTTCATCTTATCCATAACGATTGAAACATACCCACCATCTACACTATACGCTTCATATTTTTCCTGCAATTTTTGTGCAACAACATCACTGACATAGCCTTGAGCGCAAACGACAATAATCTTCTTAGTTGAATCAAATTCTTTGGATAAAACACTTTCTCCACTTAATACAATACTGTTCTCGATTGGATTTTTAAAGGCTTCTTCGGCATCACGAATATCAATTAAGATATATTCTTCTTTATTTAATTGTTTTAATTGTTCTACTGAAATTTTCATGAGACTATTCTAACATAATATTGAATTTTTGGATGAAAAAGCGCAAAATATGGATAAAAAAAGGAAGTTTGATTATGACACAAGATATGACACAAGGCAAAATCATGCCTATGTTAGTTCACTTTACCATTCCCTTAGTATTGGGAAATCTATTCCAATTAACATATAATGCCGTTGACAGTATTATTGTAGGGCACTTTGTTGGAAAAGAAGCTTTAGCCGCAGTCGGAATTTGTAATCCAATCACGACATTATTCATCCTATTTCTAAATGGACTTTGTATGGGTGCAAGCATATTGATTGGCATGTATTATGGGGCTAAAAATGAAGAAAAACTCGCTCGTCAAATGAGCACAACCATGCTTGCAGGACTTGTATTTTCACTTGTATTAACACTGATTTGCATATTTTTTTCGCCACAAACTCTTAAATTTATGCAGGTAGATTCATCTATTTTCAATATGACTAATACCTATCTCCAAATCATCTTTGCCGGTTTAGTTTTTACCTTTTTATACAACTTTTTTGCGAGTACACTACGCGCTTTAGGCGACAGTAAATCACCCCTATATTTCTTAATTATCAGTTCCATTTTAAATATCTTTGGAGACTTATTCTTTGTGGTCGTTTTACATGCAGGAAGTAAAGGATGTGCCATTTCTACTGTGATTTGTGAAGCTTTATGTTGCCTATTCTGTATTCTATATATACAAAAGAAAGTGCCACTTCTACAACTGGGTAAAAAGTGGCTTATCTTTGATATTTCATTATTAAAAAGAACCATTGCGTATGGCTGGGCAAGTGCAATGCAGCAGGCGACTGTACAACTTGGAAAGCTTGGTATTCAAATGATTGTCAATACAATGGGTGTATCGGTTGTAGCTGCCTTTACGGCCGTCAATCGAATTGATGACTTTGCGTATACCCCGGAACAAAACATTGCTCACTCCATGACAGCTTTAATGGCACAAAATAAGGGCGCCGGAAAGAAAAATCGTATGCAGGAAGGATTTCGTTGCGGAATGGTTTTAGAATCCATCTACGGTATATTTATCTTTCTAGTATGTTTTATCTTCGCAAAACCATTGATGTGTCTATTTGTACAAGATGAAGAAGTTATTATGCATGGAGTGACTTATCTACATTTAATTTCCATCATGTATATTCTTCCTGCCTTCACCAATGGAATCCAAGGCTTTTTTAGAGGGATTGGCGATTTAAAAATTACGCTCATTTCAAGTCTAGTGAATATGACAGTTCGAGTTATTGTAGCTGCCCCACTTGTATTTAGCTTACATCTAGGCATAGAGGCTTTACCATACTCATATCTAGCTGGATGGATGGGTATGTTGATGGCTGAACTTCCATTGCTTATTCGTACATACAAAGCTTATGAATAAGACTTGTGTATAATTTACACAAGTTTTTTGTTTTTCTTTTATATAAAGCATTTATTACAATTTGCACTATTTTTCCAACCCATATTTTTTTATTTTATCCACTTTTCCAAC